>Ga0307471_100000025_pt1 | contig 70264 bp, 118 predicted proteins | sample atmos_gasesAM3C__2_FD_204566 | JGI IMG/M metagenome (GOLD analysis project Ga0307471, IMG submission 204566) | Hardwood forest soil microbial communities from Morgan-Monroe State Forest, Indiana, United States - atmos_gasesAM3C_515 | ecosystem: Environmental > Terrestrial > Soil > Temperate... | reverse complement strand
CCACCGCCAACGCTGGCGCAGGTACACACAACCTTGACGCACTTTAACGGACTGGGCAGCTTCCTAGCTGCGCAGGTGATAGCTGACCTCAAGTACGTTGAACCACTGAAAAGCGCAGTTGACTGGGGGACGTGGGCAGCCAGCGGACCGGGCAGTCGACGCGGGCTTAATCGTATTTGCCACCATGATGTGCAAGATGGTTGGAATGAAGCAACGTGGCTGGCGCAACTACAAGAGTTACAAAAGCAGATCAACAGCTTGATTCAAAATACCTTAACCGTCAACCGTAATCAGCGAATTTTATCACCCGTGCACGCGCAAGACTTGCAGAACTGCCTATGCGAGTGGGATAAGTACGAGCGTGTACGATTGGGTCAGGGAAGACCGAAACAAAAATATAATGGAGGCGCAAATTGAAGAAACGTAGCGTAGAGCAAGACAAATTTTCTGAAAATGCTTGGCGTGTTGAAACAATACTTGAAGATGGCGCTATAGAAGTTACTATTTTCAGCGGACCAAACGCAAAGGAGCGCGCTTTTTTCTACTACGGATTATTGAATTTAGTACAGTCAATAGAGGAAGTTACGAAATGCACGTCATAGAATGCGATAACGTCAACACAGCCTTGCACCACGGCTTGATTTATCTTGCAGACCACGGCATCAAAGAACCCAGTCGCAACGGACCAGTGTTGGTCGCTCCCGGACCAGTGACCACTGTCTACCATAAACCGTGGCAGCGCGTGCTGTTCAGCCCGCTACGAGATGCCAACCCGTTCTTCCATTTGATGGAAGCGTTGTGGATGTTGGCTGGGCGCAACGACCTTGAATTTCCGCGGTACTTCAACAGCAACTTCGGCAGCTACAGTGATGACGGTGTTGTGGTGCACGGCGCATACGGGCATCGCTGGCGTGAATGGTTTGGATACGACCAGCTTACAGAAATAGTTACTGAACTGCAACGTAACCCAAGCAGTCGTAGATGCGTACTGGCAATGTGGGATGGTACAGAATGCGATGACCCGGATGGTTACGTGCCACGCAGAAAGAGTGATTTAAAAATTGCGTTCGCAGACGGCAAGGACGTACCCTGCAATACACACGCTTACTTTGATTGTCGCGGCGGCAAACTGAACATGACTGTATGCTGTCGCAGCAACGACATCTGGTGGGGAGCGTATGGCGCAAACGCCGTGCACTTCAGCATACTGCAAGAATACGTTGCCGACCGCATCGGCGTGCCGATGGGTTTGTACTACCAAGTCAGCAACAATTTTCATCTGTACACCAGCGTCGTACCGGAGGAACGGCTGCGCGAATACGCGAATGACGCTCTGCACTACAATTATTATTCGGACTCGCCGTTGTTCCGGCTGCAATGCGCAGATTTTCAACCTCTTCAATGGGTTCAAATGGGTCATCAAGAAAATTGGACACAGTGGCATGTGAACCGCTTTATTGAAACACGCGGTCGTGAAACACATAACTTCTTCCTTGAAACCATTGCTGGTCCTATGTACGCAGCTTACATACTACGAAAGGAGAAAGCGGGTACTGGGATGGAACACATACTGCGCATGCCAGCGAACAATGATTGGCACATTGCGTGCAAAGAATGGATCAACCGTCGTAATCAGAAAAAGGAGCGGGCGGCAAATGCTTGAGACCATGTTAGAACGCATGGGAAAAAAATCAACTGACCCTAGACAGGAAATGATATTCCTTCTCTATGGCCGAAGCGTGCAGCGCTTCCACACTGTACCGATGTTGCATGGTGTAACGCTGGCCCAGCACCAATTCGGCGTTGCATGGTTCTGTTATCTTTTAACGAAGGGAAGCTGCTCGGTTGATCTGCTTATGGCCGCGCTATCTCACGATATGGCTGAGCAGGTGTGGAGTGACGTCAGCGCGCCCGCGAAGCGAGCTCTTGAAATCGGTGATCTGCTAGATAAAAATGAAAACAAAACGCTCGCAGAAAATAATATGTTATTTACACTTACCCTCGGACAAAAGTTTGTACTAAAACTTGCGGACTGTATGGAAGGAATGCTGAGCTGTATTCACGAACGACGGCTGGGCAATCGCTACGCCGAAGCACCGTACGAGCGGTTTCATAGCTATGTTGCAGAACTAGTGCGCAACGTGTCCTCCTATGACTCACTGCACCAACGCTGCAATGAGTTAGTGGCCGCGCTGGACGTGCTTTGGAAGGAAACCTTAATTGCACCAAAAACAGGGCAAATACCTCCGCTGGCTAGGAGTACGGCACCGTTCGTCTAGCGCTTCGATAGGCGCGACCCCAGCGATCTGTACAAGGTAGTAAAAAGCCCGCCTAAACCAATAGGCGGGCTTTTGTTTATCTGTTTAACCGGGCTGGCTACTTCTTGCCTGTAAAGGGTACAGGCACGCCGAGCAGGTGCATTTTCGGCACGCTGATCTGCGCCTTGGGATTGGTCTTGCCAATAAAGCCGTTCCACTGCTTAGCGACGCTGCGCGCCGTAGCACCGGACTTCTTCACCTTGCCCACCATAGGCGGTGGAAGTTTACTGCCATCCACGGCCATCAGGTTAACGCCTGCAATATGCCAGCCGAACACGCTGGGCAGGTGGTCAAGCATTGCCGTAGTTGCGTGATTAGCTGCGAACGCGGCAACGTCATTGAAGAACAGACCAACGATGCTGGCCCATCCCAGAATTTTACTGGTGTACTCAGGGCTTTTGACGCCGACGCTGGCTACAATGTTGTTGATGTTGTTGACAGCAGTCTGTACAATGGCGTCAATGCCTGCTAGAGTGCTGAGATTACAGCCTGCCGCGGAACACTGCTTCAACAGACTTTGCAGTTGCTCAGCATTCTGCTTTAGGACGGCTGCTGCTGGCGCGACAAGCGGAGCCAGAGCAGGGTCAGTGATTTCAAGAACAGCCGTTGCCAGTTCCGCCACCTGCGGAATTCGGCTTTCAAGGTTGGCAATGTCGGTTTGTATCTGTGCTGAAGTGCAGCCTGTATTGTAAACAGTACTGACGAACAGCATCGCGTAGATAATTGTGATTGATAGAAGTTTTTGCATGGTGTTATTGTACAACCTTTCCGTTGTTGCTTGCTACGTGTACTCCGTGTCCGGTTAGTGCACCACCTACGATCATAGCGATAGGTGACCATGTCTTTCCCAGTGCGCCGATACCGCCTAGCGCGGTCAGCGCTGCGCCTGTCCAGCCTGCGATTTTGGCCCAGAGCCCTGATTTGAAGAATGACATCTATTTCCTCCTAGCGTCGTTTATTGTTAAGAAGATAATCGGTGAGATCGTCAAGTTTTTTATTGAGTTTGTCAAAGCCGTCACGAACGTCATTTTTATCAGCTTTGTTTTCAAGAACCTTGTCATGCTCGTCTACTTTGGTTTTTGCGTAATCAGCCTTAGAACTTACAGAAAACAACCATAGCAAGGCGGTGATCGCCATTGCCGCCAATCCAACATAGGCGGATATAGTTCTCAAGGGCTTTGGCGCGTCATCAGGTAGTTCGTTTATTTCACTCATTGCATCCGTCTCCTAACAGGTTGTTCTCTTAGTTATGCTACGTTTGTGGAAGTTCGTCGATTTTATAACATTCCTTGATCGTCACACTCCAGTTGGACGATGCTGGCGTCAACGGCAACCACGGGCCAAACCCTAGATCGCTCTTCTGCCGCTGTGCCAGCGGTAGTACACTGCCGTTACAGCTTGGCGATGCACTGCTGGCCGTAACCAGAATGCCGACAAAATGGTTTTCAAACTGCGTGCCATGATTAGATACGCAGATAATCAAATCGTTGACTTTTGCTTCCTTACCATCTTTGTAGTGCATGATTCTCTCCTTAGTTATGTATATGTAGAATACCGAAAACAGGCGCACCGATATTTGCGGTGGATGCTGTACCGAATTGCACTCCATACGATGGCGTGACTGCCGCCGTTAAATCGGTTGAAAGGACATTCGTTCCAAACCTGGAAAATACAACTCCGGAAGCATCTCGCAGCGAAGTAACGGTAGCGCAGGTCATGCTACCTCCTGCACCAGCGGTAGTCACTACGCAGGTAAAATGTATATCAAATGCTGCGGACCCGGTATTTGTAGGAGTGAATGGAAGAGCGACGGCTACTCCAGTACCAGATGTGACTTCAGCAGTTGTCAAACCTACTATCAACGCAACCGATTCGCTTGTGTTGACAAAAGACATTCCTCCACTAAATTCAAAATCGATTGTCTTATTCAAAGAATTTAACGCGCCTGCCGCGTAACAAGGCGCAGACGTACAAGCAGACTGCATCACCTGTGTACTGGTAGTGTTGGCATTCACAGCAGTTGAAACAATGCTGGGAGTACCTGTCAATTGAACGACAAGCTGCCCGTTGCAACCTCCCCACGCAGCCACACCACCAGAAGTTATTAAGCACTGACTGTTCGTACCCGGTGGAATATCAGTTACTTGAACCGTACCGTCTACATAGTTGGTACCATTGCCGCGAAGATAGTGCGCTGATGGTGCAGCGCCTGCGACACGCCAGCCCGTTCCCGCGTCAAAGATTGCTGCCTTGTGCGTACCCGATACATCGCCCTGCGTACCGTTACCCGTTCCCATAATGCCAACACCGAGACGTGACACAGCCGTATCCGGCGCTACGCTAAGATCATTTGAAGGTGTAAAGCCCATGACAGTGCTGCTGATGCCGACGAACTTATTGGTGCGGTCCATCTTGAAAACTGGCACCGCCGGATTTCCAATAAAGAAAACATGGTCACGAGTAGCGCCAGACTGTCTTGAAAAATACAGTAGATTACCACATTCTATAAGAGGGTAAACACTGCCTCCACAACTAGAAGAAATGATAGGGCCAGTAGTATTAAAAACTGCCGTCGTGGAATTAAATGGCTGAAATACTCCTTGTAGACTTGCCGCACGTATGGTTCCAGAAACGTCGTTCTGCGTTCCATTACCAAAGTCGAAGAACCCGGCACCGAGAATAGAGTCACGTGAGATGCCTGTATCACAGACAACACCGTTGCCCATACACAAGATACTGCCCGTGGTGCCGCCCGTTACCTGTACCCATTGAAGCGGCGAAGCATTCGGTGTATTGTTTATGTTGAAGTTCGCAAGCGAATAGTACAGATTACCGCCGAATAGAACTTGTTGTCCCTTAGAGTATATGACAGCAGAGTTCCACGCGCCTTGGAACGGTGTCTGCAAAATACCGATAACTGTGTCAAGAGTGGAGAAATTTCCGTTCGCTTGCGTGTCCCAGTTCGTCGCGCCGTGTGGTGGCAATATCAAACCGATATTCGGTGTTGTAATCTGCGCTGTGCAATATAAACCACATGACACAATTAAAATGAGTAATATATTACACATCATCCTTTTCATCACTCTGCTCCTGTTAAATACAGAATCGTGTGACTACCACACGTATTCGGACAATCCTTGCCAGCGTCTGCGACTCCCAGTGCTTGTTGAATTACAAGGCGCGTACCCGGTGGAAGATGCGCGCATGCACCGTGATTTCGCAAGTCTGTAACATTTGACCAATGGCTGCCGACTACATCCTGATGTTTATCATACTGGTTAGGCACGGAGAACAAATAGCTACCATCAGGAGCAAACGCCAGCCATTCCAAGCCAACTTCTTCACGACTACCCGTAGGAGTTCCAAGCCAGCTTTGCGCGCTGCACACACTCATTGCCGTGCGCAGCGTATATGAATCTTCAGATCGCGCTGGCCCATTGTCTGCGCCGTGCACGGTACACGGGCCATATTGCAATTTAGCGGACGGTGAACGCCCATCATCGCCGAGTTGTGCAATGGTAGGCGCGCAATCCACCGTAAGCGGCGCAGACGCATGCACACCTGCGCAAGCGGTAAGTACTAACAACGATAATAGAATAAGCAATTTCATGGATGAAACAACCAACAATCAATAGTGCCGTAGCTAGACGCAACAGAACCGCCCTGAAGAACACCGACTTGAATGGTGTTGGTAGTTTTTGATGCTAATCCCTGTATAACCGGACTGCCTGTATTGGCTCCTTCGGTTTCACATCCGCCGAAATAACCAGTATCCGCAAAGGCAGGACCAGGAATGCTGATGGAGCTGCTGGTGCATACGTTGCCAGCAGTTCCAGACGTGGTGCAGCTAGTACCTGAACTTTGAAAAATTTTGACCGCGGAACTGGTAGTTGGAATACTGGTATTGACTATAAGTGATGTGAACGCGCCCGTGCTCGGCGTGGTCGCTCCGATTGGTGTACTATCAATCGTTGAGTTAACGAGAGCGATACTTGTTATGGTTGTAAAAGCGGCGAATGCTGTGGCGATAAACAAAAGCACGACACAGCTTGCAATCTTTATAGCTTTCATGATTCCTCCTATATAACGGTCGGACCGCCAGTTGGGTACAGTGCGCCCGCGTTGCCCACCTTGAAACTCTGCATCGTAGTTTTATTCGCCAACGGGCTGATGGCTCCCAGTGGAACGGCGGCAGGTGCGACAAACGTATGTCCACCCGCTCCGTCTTGGTGAATGATAAATGTAATCTCCAACGTAAGCGGCGCGCCGAACACCAGATTAGCGAGCGTGCTGCTAGTTACGTTGCCTGTCAAAGTAATTTCAAACACATTGCCTAGATTTAAATCAAACGTCGGTGTGCTGCTAAACACAACTACCACCAGAGTATTCGCAGCGCGGCGAATGGCATTGGTCAGGTTAGTAATCAACCCGGCGAGGTTGCCATCATCTGCGATATTAATGCCCAACATGTTAACGATGAAGTTGGTTACAGCAGCAGCCACCATACTGGACTGACGCCACACCTTGTTCATCTGTATGCTTTGCGCTACACCCGCTGTAAAGCCGTTAGGCTGGTAAGTGCTGCTCGCAAAGTTAACTTGACTATCTACGTTCGCACCACCACCTGTCGCAACAGGCAGGTAGTCTGACGCAACGAATAACCCTAGCGTCAGCAACCGAAAAATTCGTTCTAAACCAAAGAGAAGCATTCATCCTCCTAGAGCCACTTGCCCGTGTCAAAACCCGAAACTGTTGATGTGTTGCTATCTAACCCGAAAATAGGTGCTGTGCGCTGCGTATAACCTGTGATGCGCACACCCGCCGGACGCGGCACAATGTATCCACCCAGCACCAGCGCCAGACTAACTGCGTCGATAGCGCCAGACGTTAATAAAATAATTGTCATAGACATATCCTGATTATCTTGAATCAGAATATGGAACTGCTGAAGTAGAAACGCAATAGCCCAGATTGCATAAATACCCGGCACCGTACCGTCCCACTGGTTAACAGCAATGCGAGCTTTAAGCAATAAGCGATACTTATCATCTGGAAGCACTGTGAGACCTGTAGCCGATTGTCCTGGGCCAAGCCATACGCCTTGATTAAAACCAAGACCAGCGGTATCTAGTGAAAAATACACGCCCGCAATCGATGTCGTAATGTTGCGAGAAACACCAACCCATTGACCGATAACATCAAGTTGATTACCGACAGCACTATCAAGATCATACGCACTGTCAAACGACAATACCAGATTTTGAAGGTCTACGGCAGGCTGCGCGCAAGCGCTGATCATCGCCATGAACTTCGGTCGCTTGTTATGCTCCGAAGTAATCAAATTAGTATAGCGATTGATTCCGACTGTCATTATGCCACCGTCACTATGATGTTTGCCGCTATGGATGATGCTGCGTGATCAAACGCTATTGGGATATCTGCCGTTCCTACTGGAGTAGCTGCAAGACCAGATGTCAATGTAGTGATGCTGAACGTTACTCCAGCGGGTTGATCAATCATTGCTACAACGGCAACTAACCAATCATAGAGAACGGCCTGTCCAATAGGTAAATTGTTCAAGAAATTCAAAAGATTCGTTGCGACTGTCTGCGCCGTCGCCGCGGAAAAGTTATTCAACGGGTGAATAGTCACGCTAACGAAAATCGGCGTGAAGGCGAGCGCACTGAATTTGATTGGTACAGGCAATCCACCTGGATCATTTACAACGACTGTTGTACTGCCGAATGTACCAGTTCCCGGACTTTTCTTTGCCTCAATCGCCTGCGCAATAGATGCAGCGATACCGCCCTGCACCACGATACAAATACTGTGCGACGGTATGTTGTTACTGTCTGTCGCGTTCGTGCTATTCTCATAGCCCTGTATGCGCGTTACCGTTGGCAGGTTAGCCACGGCAGCGATTATGGCTTGTATAGGCGTCTGCGCAGGCTGCCCGGTGGATATACTTTGGCGTTGGCGAAGCTGTGCATCTGTTTCAACAGGTGCGCCCGGAACGGCTGCTGCTGGGTTGGTTACACTTTGCCAACCTAGCGTCGGCGTGAAAATAGTGGTAATCGTATTCGTACTGGCAGAAATGGCGCCGACAACTTGTGACGTCACTGTGACATTGATGCTGCCCGTATTCGGTATTACAACTAGACCGGGCAAGTTCCACAAGTTACCCGACGTATCTTGCACAACACCATTTGTGATCTGTGTGCCAGCAACACCCACGATAGTGACGACAGCGGTGCTATTACTGGGAATCAATCGTTGCAGACCGTTAATCTTGACTACTGAATCAAGCCCTGCGCCTTGCGCGAATACAGGACTGCGACTATTGAATTCTGCCACCATTACTTGGATCAGATCAAAATATACCAGCGCCTGCACGGCCAACCACTGTCCATCTTGACTGTCAGGTGTAAGTACGGCGTCCGACCCATAAATGGATTGGAACTGCGTAGTCAGGTAATTTAGAATATCGTTGTACGATGGTGACGACATCCCCTGCGCTGATTTTACTGGTAGCGGAAATGTACTCATAATCCATATCCTCCCACGCCATAACCACCGACACCGTATCCGCCTTGCGCCACACCAGCAACAGTGCCAGTTACTTGCGCGATGCCGAATTGCGTATTGATAACAGCAGATACTGTAAGAACACGAGTTCGCGGATTCAGCGTGCTGCTGTAACTGCTAAATGAAACAAAGCCCTGCACATTGCTGATTACTTGTTTTATAACGCTGTCATAAAGCGACTGCGTGTTATAGCCAAGAATCTGCGAGTTGTAAGGCACGCCGACAGTGACATCTAAAAACCATTCGCCCTGTGCTAACAGCAATGTAGTCTGCACCGCCTGCGCAACGGCTGCGCTGCTATTGACAAGAAAGTCAGCGCTGCCATGTCCAAACGTATAATCGCCGTTCGCATCTAATTTGCGATATCTCATCCTGTTGGAGTTCCTGTGCTCCCAGCGCCCGTGGTTACTCCGCCGTGTATGTGCGCGCTTACAGTATGGTTGCCTGCGCCTTGCTTGGCAGTTATCTCACCTGTCGCCGTCAATGGTCCAGTAACATTCACACCACCAGCAGCCTTGATGTTAATAACTCCACCCGGCGCTAATTCTATAAAGCTGGTGCCATCAAGCGTGCGAAGCTGCGCCGTGGTAGTGCTGATATTCGGTATCGCTGCCATTGCAGGTAAACTGCGCGGGCCAACAAATGCAAAGCCATCACTCAAGTCATGCTGTCGTATTGTAGTTTGTAGTTGAACTCCACCTTGTTGCCACCAGCCGTCGATACTGCGACAACTAAACACGACGATGCACTCATCTCCCTGTTTAATGGGAAATGTAGCAATAAAATTGCCACCACCTGGAAATACGACGGGCACGTCTTGCAGCAACGGTAAATTCACCCATTGGAATGAACCGTTCACCTGCTTTATGCGCGCCTTGATTGCAGGCTGTACCGAAACCGTGTTCTGCGCAGCGTTGTAGCTCTGCACGATGCCCGGTATGGCCGTCCACGTGTTGATTAGAAAGTCTTCGATTTGACTGCGAAGACCTTCTTCTCTGTCGCCTATACGTTCTCTCTGGTCCATGATTTATCCTGCGGGCAATACGATACCGCCCGGTGCGGTTAAACTGATGCAAGTAAGTTCGGTATACCAATCTTGACCGCGTGTATCGCCGTGGTGTTCAACCACCAGCACGCGATAAAACCCATCATTGGTAGTCGTCGCTAATGGTACAGGTGGTCGGGTGAAACTCAAACCAAAACGTTCAGGCGTTGACTGTGCGATATCAGCATTATTAATTTGAACCAGATAACCAACCTTTATCAGTGGGTTGAGTAGCGTGGTTACGTGAATACCGTCATCCGTAGCTTCCGGCACGCCGATCATGCCTGTGCCGCTATTAATCTGCACGGCTGCGCCCGGTAGATACCCATTCATCGGTATAAGCGTGAGCACGCCGTTCTGTATTGACCACCGACAATTGTACGTATCTGCCAAATCGCGCATGTAGTTGCGCATGAGCCCGAATGCAGCCTTGCTACGCGGACTCAGTATTACGCCACCAACTAAAAAGTTGTTTGCATTCTGGTCAACAGGTATGTTCGCCGATGCTGCTGCTGCTGCGAGTTGTTGTTGCGGGCTACTGCCTGCATTGAAAGTCTGGTTGATGACACCAAAGTTGTACGCCAAATCTCCATCAGCAGCCAGAATTCGTAAGTAGTTGTCCACATTACGTTCACGACCGCGCTTGAATTGCTTGATTGTACCTTTGAAAATCACGCCGAAGTTGCCGTTGCGATAACCCGCCTGCAAGATAACAGTATCATACTCGTTGATAATCTTATTCTGTGTATCTTCAAACAAGTTATAAATCGTAATGACGGCATGGTTCGGTGTCTCTACATCGTTGGCGAAAATTTCAAAAGTGCAGCGCAGCGATTCATCAATCTGCGTACCTACACTGCTAGAAAAACCTTCTACTGGCGAATTCGCCACCAGCAGTTTAAAGCTGCGTAAAAATTGATTCGGTGTTGTAGTCGTTGCACTCATGGTGTAGTCACAAAGTACAAATTTCCCGTATCTCCAAGATTTGCAAATGTAGGTACAGCCCACACGCTGTTCGTTGTCTGCACTATCAACTTACCGCCGATACCCAGATACGCATACTGGCCCAGTAAGTCAGCGCCTGTAACCAGTGGTAGATTCATCAAAATAGGATTGCCGTTTACATCAAGTAGATCAGCGTGCCACGCCTGCGCAGTATCATTCCAGCGCACCACTAACTGATATTGCACACCATTCAGCGTGATACCAAGTTTCTGCGCCGTGCCTTGCTTTAAAGGAATCAGGTTAACTGTCATTTAGGCACCGCACTATTATTGAAGTTGGTTCCTACCTGCAAGTTTTGCTGACCTTGGCTTACTGGCGGTGCTGTTATCTGCGCGAGCGCTTGCTGCGCCGCTGGTGTTAGAGGCACAGTCTGCGTAGTAGCCAGAATAATTTCTCGAAGACCGATGCGCAGTTCCAACAGGTTTTCGGTTTCTTTGTCGGTACGCACTGCCAAGCTGCGCACAACCATATTTTTATAAACTCGCTTACCTGTAATCACCTGCATCAACGTAGCGCTGTCCTTCAGTGTCAGGAATTGCTGGTAGATACTTTTTAGAAATGAATTGTCTCTGCTCGTGTTCTGCACACTACCCATTGACCACACATACGTCAACGCCAATTCTGATGGCAATTTATACATGTGATCAGCTATGACAGAACCTACTTCAACCGGATGTTCTGTAATCTCTGATTCATCACTGTGCAGTTCCTCCACCACGGCATCTGCAAAAATACCATTGACATTGCGAACGGGGCGAACTAGAATAGGACTGCTCATTTCACAACTCCGCTGGCATTGCGCACGAGATCACCGTTAACACGCTCCTGCTCAGCCGCTACCTGCCTACCTGCCTGCATAGGATCATCCACGCCGTTTATGTCAATCTTCGTTTCTTGGCTGATAACAACTTTCGGCCCAGCACCTTCCACACCATAGGGATGCGCAAGACGATACTTCAAAATGTCTGAGACGTAATTCTGCGTTTCTTTAAACGGTGGAATCCCACCGTACTGGTCAACTTTGCCTTCACCTGCGTTGTATGCGGCCAGTGCTAAGATTTCATTACCGCCAAAATGTTTCAACAGGTCAGCGAAGTAGTGAATGCCGCCTTCAATGTTCGCCTCCATATTAAACGGGTCGACTTTCAGCATCTCCGCGGTTTTCGGCATCAGTTGAAACATACCGATGGCACCTTTCGGGCTTATCCGCGATCTACCTTGCTTGTCTACACCGTGCTCTTCGTGCGCCAGTGCATGCATCAAAGCGGTACTAACTCCGTACTTAGCAGCGAACTTATCGATCGTGTCCTGCACTACACCACTACCGCCACCACCACCACCGAATAAGCGGTTATACTCAGGTAAATCCTCAGGTGCAAGCCGACCCTGTTCCTTCAATAACTGTAAACGCCGTTTATGAATATTTTCACGATCAGCGCCCGTGGCGTTGTAGTAGTCGTAGGCCTTCTTCAAATAATAACCAGACGCTATTTCAGCAGGTATAGCAGCTAAGATTGACGTTGCTGTGGCTGCTGAACCTATCGCTGCCGCAGCGCCCGCTCCTGCTGTAGCTTCTGCCGCACCACCTATACCCAGCATGCCAAGCACACTTTTGAAAAATGCCATGCCTCCAACTACACTACCTAATGCACTGACAACACCGAGTATTTTGCTAGACCAACCATCAGTAGCTTTATCAGCAGCTTGTAATCCATCAATCACATCATCAAGCCAAGTGATAACCTCCTCACCGATAGGTAATAGACGTGTTGAAATTGTTTCCCACAACTTGTTAAAGCGATTCTCTAAATCTTTTAGATGTTGATTGAAACGTCTGCTTGCTTCGCTTTGCTTATCAGTCTCCTTATTCAATTCCTGGTACTGCGCAACAAACTTGTGTAGCTCATCGCGGTGCATCTCAAGCATGCGAAAAGTCTGTGGGTCAAGTCCAAACATATTCGCGATCTGTGTAGCTTGCCATGCAGGCATCGCAGACAGTTTATCAAGTAGCTCCATCAATACCTGAACTTTATCTTGATCAGGGTTGATGTTAAACCCACGCAACAGCGCGCCCAGTTGCGGGTTCTGGTACAACGCCATTGACAACGCTTGAACAGATTGCTGCGCTACTTCAGCGCTGACACCCACCTGCTCCGCGGCGCTTTTAAAGGCTTGAAGGTTGCGAGCGCTGGTGCCTGCAAGCTGGCTGCTGTAATAAAGTTGTGTAAGACGATCACTGATGCGCAACACGCTCGCTGTAAGCACGCCCGCGCTGCTTGCTGCAATGGTGGCAAACTTCTCAAGTCGCTCACCCAACTCCTTGATGTGCTTGTCAGATTCCTCCTCCAAATTTTTGAATTTCTTATAGCCTACTTCGTCTATCTTAAACCCGATAGACATCAAGTACGATTTTAAGATATTCTCTTCAGACATCGAGCATCACCTTTTCACAAGCGTGCGGTTAACCCGCGATTGATTTTCTTGTTGCACGTTCAACGCATCGTTCATACAGGCAATATTTTCTAACGACAATGTTCCATCTACCAGAGATTCAAACCTGCACATGCCTGCCAGCACAGGTCGCAACAACCAGTCCTCTCCGGTAGTCATACTAAGCAGCGCAACACCTAACGTGTCTAGTCGGTTTTCAACTCGGGTTGCGCTAAAGTAAAAAAATCGCCCATGTTTTCCTCAATAACAGCAATCATCAATTTCAGCATTACCTCCATAGTTATATCCGGGAACATAAGCAAGTCTGTCTTTGGTGCCTGCACTAAGGCAGGTTCTCCGTTAACTAAGCGACTGCATACAGACAAGCACGATGTCAGCACATAATCAACATCTTCATTGCTCATCTTCGCCAGTTTATCTGCGATGGGTTGCGCGATTACTTCAAACGACGGTTTTTTACCGTTCTGCAAAGCCTTTACAGTAGCTTCGCCCAGACCTGCAAGAATTGGCGCGAGCCGACGTACTACATGGAACTGTCGGCGCGCGTCAAGTTTACCAACGGTGTATTGGTGTCCTGCGATTTCAATCACACAATTTCTCCTTATGTTAGCTGCGCACCAAGATTGACATCAAGCTGACCGACTAGAAATTCCCAGTCAATCGCACCTGCTTCCTTGGCATAGGTATTCGGTGGTTGGCGTAAAAACGCTACGAACTGATTCGTGTATACATCGCCCGTGGCGATGTTGGAAATAACTAAGGTGTTCTGGCCCCAGTTCAATGAACTGGTGCGTTGAAAGTTGAACATAGCCTGTAGCAATGCGTTCGTCGGGCTGGTTTTCAGTACGCGAACAGTTATCTTAGCAGCTTTGGTCGCCTTGAGACTATGCGCAGGACTGCCATCAGCGCCAATCTTTAGGCTGCCGATTTCTTCCTGCGGTTCAACAGTGATACCACCCTCTTCGATACCTGCGTTGTTACCAAGAGGAACGGTGCCGCCCGGTCCTGCGATTGTGGCGTGCACATCCTTAAAACTGTAGACAAGTTGCGGCTGAGGCATTTAGATTCTCCTTTAGCTGTTGACGGTAACGCCGATTTGTACATCGTGCACAGCGCCCGCCAATTTTCCAAGCACTTGAAAGTTAACGCTCAAACGAGCAGCGCGCTGCGACGCAGACTGTTGCTCAATAGGCGGAACAAATACGTAGTAACCTTTCGGCAAAGGATCGCCCTGATTGATTACTCCAACGCCCGCGCTAGTCCACGTTCCCGGAGCGAGCAAACCATTCACTACGAACTGGCTGCTGGTTTGTTCAATGGCCGTAGCAAGCAAATGCATGCCCGTGTTAGTCTGCGGCACCTTGGTCGACGTAGTAAACAGCACGTTATACAGCGCCGTCTGCATGGTAACGACCCACGCTGCTGTTCCGATTTCAGTATCAATGAATAACCCGCTGCTGCACACACCGGGTTCAAAAATTGACGTGTTGTTATTGTAAGTGACGTAGACATTACAGTTCTTCGCTTCAAGCGCTGCAATCTGCGTCGAATTCAGCACTTCAGGCGCAACACCGGGCTCTTGTTTATACATCAGAGTAATGACAGTGTTCGCACCTGCGTAGTTCGTAGTCAAAATACGCGCCAGCGCAGACGCTATCGCGTAGTTGGACGTGCTACTGTACTGTACCGCCGTACGATTCGGTTTAGTCTGGCTAAGCAAATACGCGATATCAGTGGTGCTGCTGGCAAGCAACGCATTCGGGTCTTGCGTTGTAACACCGTAGAAATGATACGTCGCCGTTCCCTCGATAAACGCTGATACAGCTTGATGATCTGCATTGACCGTGTGCGTGCTGGCAAATTGCAGCGCGTACCACTGCTGACCAAACGTCTGGTCGAAGAACGTAGCAGCGGCCAGCGCCGTCTCAGCAACGATGCCGTTCGCTTGGTAGCCTCCACCACCTGCAACATCACCCATCAAACCACTAATGTCCGTACCTGCCGTGGGAGCAGTTAAGAAGCTGATGCTGCTGGTAGCGCCTGTCGTGTTGCTCGTAATTTCAAAGCGGTTGAACACAGAATTATAGACGCATGTTGCGCCCGTAAGCGCAGCGCTGATAATAGCTGCTACACCGTTCAACGTGGTAGCACCCGTGAAGTTCAATCCAGTTACGTTGGTAGACGCGCCACCATCCACGCTGATGTGAAAGCCACCATTCGCGATAGCTGTCCACGTAGCAATCAAGCTGTTCGTCGGCGTCAACGGCGCACCGAATAATTGGCCGTGTGTAGCTGACTGAGCCCAGCGGCCGATCAGCAAACTGGTCGGTTGTGGATTCTGACCGAACCATAGAGTCGCCGCCAAGTATTCCGGCGCATTCGTGCCAAAATCTGTGGCGACTTGCGTCAGCGAAGTATACAGTCGCATACGACTGACAACATCGATGATAGCACTGTCACCGAGAATCAAGAGCTGGCTTAGATTCTGTTGCTGCGCAGCTTGTGGCGTCAGCGTCAGGCTAACAGAAATAAGCCTACTGATAGGTAAAGTTGCTGTCGGCATCTACATCCTCCCTTATTTCAAATGACCTTGGTCAAATCCTGCTATAAATTCTGCTTCAACATCAAATCCAAACAACGGTGCTTGGATGACTGTATCTAGAGTAATCGTACTGTCTTGTTCTGGTGCGCCACCATCGGTCTTTGTTGCCATTTGCGCGCCCAGCAGATTACGAACCGGGTAATCATAAATCTGTACGCGGCGTAATTTAAACCCAGTGTCAACGCGGTAAAGCCAGCGCTCATGGTCTAGTTCCGGCACTACGATTGGATCATCTACCTCAATGAACCCGAAACCCGCGGACTTCATTGCTTCGAGATTCTGTTCAATCTGCATACCCATAGAAAGTAGATCACCATTTGCTTCAGCATGCGGTCCGTAGAAGCTGCACAGTATGCTCAAAATCTGCTGACGATACGCACGATCTTGACCTTGCGCATTCTGCGCGTTCGGTTGGTGCGCTATGTAAGCAAAGCCATCGGGCTTCCTGCTCTGCACACCCAGCGCTGCCCAGTCCGTTCCAAACGACGGCTTATTCGGCGGTTCCGGCTGCCAACGTGGTCGCACCAGCGTTGGAGGTAGTCCAACGATACCAACGATAACAGCCTGCAAAAAATCTGCAAGCACGGTATCGTTCAAATCACCGTTCGTCGTTATCGGCGCTATATACCCTACAACTGTAGAATCACTCATAGATCAAGCAACTCCAGTTTCTGCCGTTTGTTCACTGGAATAACAGTAGCACCACCACTTGTCGGCGGTATAAACGTAGCAACAAACATCGTCCAATTTTGACTGACACTAATCGTCATCGTTGCTGTTTGCGCAGTAGTAGCAGCAGTCTCAAGCCATTCCACAGCAGCACTCATAGACGAAGTTGTATTGTGCTGTCCGCCTGTAGGTATGGCGTAACTACCACCAGCCGTGAAGGTCGCTGTAGATGTACCAAAACTTCCACCAAACCCAACAGCAAGTTCATCGCTTTGAGAAAGTGCACTTGTAGCATTGCTAGTCATCGCTGTAGAAAATGAACCTGTATTAGGATTACTCTGTTTTTGGTCAAGAGTCCATGTTCCAGTAATAGTATTCGCCCACTCCCCTATCATTATCGTACAACTATGCGCCACACTTACACCATACGTGACGGTATTAGCGCCGCTACGAGAATTCTGCACATAAAACGTTCCCCAAGTTGAGCCATCGCCTGTGTTGTTTGTCGCAGTATTAGCAACAAGCCACGTATTTCCTATTGAATCTGTCGGTGTAGTCAGCGTATCGCCTGATGTAGAACAAGCAACACCCGCAATCAACACAGAACCAGCAGCATTGTTCGAGCTATAAGCACAGGTTCCAGACGTGGTAGAAGAGAAACTGCACCATGTAGGGTTCTGCGCTACGCTGATCGTTGCCGATGCGAAACTGGAAGCCAGTAGAAAAAATAATATGAGTGCAAGTTTTTTCATGGCGTTATTGTTGTTATCTCCATCCATTCGAATGTCACAGTTAAGTTGCCGCCAGTCAGCGCAGCATTACCGACGTTCACAGCAACCTGCTGCGCTGTGCCACGCAATACAATCGGCTTCTGACGACGGTTCAATATGTAGATGTCGTTAGCTCCTGCGGTACCTGGAGCTAGGCAACCTACCTGCCCATTGTCAACATCACCTACAGGTGTTCCAACCGTGGGTCCAGTTCCTGTGTAGGACAATGGTGCGCTTACAGCAGCCGAATAGTTTGAATCATCTGGCACGGCGGTCATAGCTGCTGAAGTACCCGCTGTGTCAGCAGTGGAGCGCTTCAAGATTTCTACACTGATAACGCCAGCCGTGGTTTGCGTGCAGGTGATTTTAATTGCCGTAAGCAACACAGTGTTAGTTGCATTACCCGGCATCACTGCGTTATCTGTAGTAGAACTCGCCGCGAATTTCTTTGAAGCAACGAAACTGGCAGGTCTTATTGCTGGTAGATTCGCTACCCATAAGAGACCGTCCGTACCTGCGTTGGCTGCAACATCTCTTCCTTGCGTAGAGGCTGTTCCGTTATTATAAGAAGTTTGAGCGATTGCGGGTAACGTACCTAAACGATTGGTTGCAGCAGCGGCTCCGTTATTCGCCAGCGTACCAGTAAGTGAGCTATCGTTTGAAACTGTAACACGCGGAATTCCAGCACCGCTTGCGCCTGTACCTGTAGCTGCGTTCGTACCACCAAACTGACTCACGTTAACAGATTGATTAGCTGCCAACGATGAATCATTGGAAATAGTTACACGTGGTATACCTGCGCCGCTTGCGCCCGTGCCTGTAGATACGTTCGTGCTACCGAATTGAGTGATGTTACTTATCCACGGGCTAGTTCCTTGATTTGCCGTGACGTTAGACGCTGATGGCATTGAGTTAGCAGTTACACCAACATTTACAGTACCAGTACCAGAAATCACTGTACTCAAACGAACTTGAAACGCCGTGTACCCTGTAACATCGCAATCCCAAAGTTGATTCGTAGATGCAACGAACGTATATGTAGTTGCCACGATACCCGCGTTTGACTCAACGCACTGTACCGGGTATGCATTGGTGAATGCAGTAGTGTCAGACGCTTCAAATGTAGCTACGCCACCTGTGATTGTAGTGGTCTGGTTGAAAAATACAGCGATAGAATTATAACCCGTGATTGTTTCACGTAAAGTGGTGTTACTGCCCGTTGCGCTTGTCCATGCTGCTGTCTGCTCAGTTAGAGTACCACCAACCACGGGCCATCCAGCCGTTGTCGCCGCTGCCGTACCTTGCGTTGCGCTAACTGGCTGCGTTACAGCACTGCCATCAACCTTGACAGCCGTGGCGTTCGCAGCAGTATTTGCTAACGATACTTGAACAGGATTGCTGGCAGTGCCAATTTCAGTACCTGCATTGTTACGCAGATTCATGTGTACAGCGCGGTTCGTAGTGATGCGCGCCGCTGCTGCGTTGCCGCTGGTAACAGCGCTAAGACCATCGTTAAACACACCACCTATATTCGCTTCTGTTGTGGTACCAGCCGTGAACGCTGTATTGTCAGTGAAACCGGGTGTAGATGAACAGCCCGTAACACAATTCACCTTGAATGCGGAATTTCCAACATCAACCACATTCGCGCCAGATAAAGGCACGCCTCCCAGAAAAGCAAGATTCACATGCCCTGGAGGTTGTCCCATACCTTGAACAGTACCCTGAAGCGCAACTGTTCCAGCTCCTGAAATAGCTGTACTGAGTCTAGCACGAATATCGTTAATCGCACCTACCGAACTAAAAATGATTACGTTTGTACCAGAATTTGCAGTCAGTGAAAACGTAGAACCTTGCGCCGCTCCAGTCGAGATGTTGATGCCTTGTACAGGAACGTAGGAAGCGGTAATTCCAGATACACCTAACACTTCAAATGTAATTACTCCTCCTGTGAATGCACCGCTCTGTACTATATTAAACGCGACAGTTGTAGCTCCCGCTAATGGTATCGCAGTGGTGTTAGCACTCAACGCAGTATTAGCACTGGTAGCATTACTCCAGTTTGCGACACCAGTAGTCCCCACGACTGAATCTACACCTTCAGGCAACGCCATGTTCAAGTTATTAGAAGAATCCAAGGTCAGAGGAGTGAGCGTGCCACCTGAACTTTGAGCTCCCATCAATAATATAGGCATTCCTGTGGTGCTTTGTCCTGTAGCTCCTTCTGCTGCTAAGTGAATAAGTGCAGATGGTGATGCCACTCCTTGAAGTGCGACGGTTACGGTACCTCCACCCGTAATCACAGAAGATAGGCGTACTCGTATACTGCTGACACCCGATGTATTGAAAATAAATACTGGATGCGCAGTAGATGCCAGCGTATAAGAAACTCCAGTGGTTCCCATGCCCGGCGAACCAACAGTAGAACCAACCTGTACTCCCTGTATGGTATGCCACTGCCCGGAAGAGTTTGAATCTTGCACTTCAAACGTCAATGCACCACCAGTAATCACCCCGATGTCAACAGAGAGTTCTGCTGTAGCATAGTTTAGAACTCCGAGGGTTAGCGCGGTATTCAACCCAGTAGCCGACGTCCAGCTCGCTGTCTGCGCTGTCGGTGTACCATTAGCAATGAGCCACGGTGTTGTCTGCTGCGTAACACCAACATTCGTAGCAATACTTACAGGTTGCGTCGCAGGGAAGTTATCTACCACGGTATGTAGATTCGTGCCCGTTCCCTGCACTACAGTGACGCTCGCATTATCAACCGTAGTGTGTATAGTGCGCGCTGATGCATCACCCGTTGGCTGCGTATGCCCAGCACCATCCGTGACCTGCGTTTGCTGCGTACCATTGGTCTGATTTGAGCTGGTGGCAGCGCCAGCGGGCAGCGGTAACGATGCAGCAGAGACAGGCTGCGTTACAGCCGAACCATCAACCTTCTGCGCACCCGCTGCTGAAACTATAGCGGTATTACCGCCCTGTACGATCTGTGTTTGCTGCGTACCGTTCGTCTGGTTCGTGCTGGTAGACGCACCAGCGGGCAACGGCAACGCTGCTGCTGATACCGCCTGCGTTGCAGGGAAGTTCGTAACCAGTGCGTTCAAGTTGCCGTTATTGTCGCTCAGCACGCGATGTACGTTGCCGTCAGCACCGATTGCACCTATCTGTACTGGGTTGCGCGTAGGAGCGACACCTGGAGCATCAGGGCCAGAAACTATCGGGTCTTGGAAGCTGGGATCTACGCTTGCACCGTTTGACTCCAGCACCTGCCCAGCCGTCCCGGGTGCGACCGGGTTAGGCGTCGCTGTACCATTACCGACATATAGCTGATGCGCCGTAAGCGTAGCAAGCCCTGTACCGCCCTGCGGGACGGTAATTGGCGTTACTAGCTGGCAATCAGTACGGGCAGCACCTGCGTTGTCTACACACGACAATGCGCCGAAGAAGTTAACGGCGCTGCGCTGTGCCAGTGCTACACCTGCTGATTGAATTGTTGTATATCCACTTGAACCCGTTGCGCACGTTCCCCAAGTTGTTGTGCTACCAACAGTCAGTAAGCACTGCCCAGCTACGCCGGGTTGAATAAACGACGGCACAAGTTGGCCCTTAACTTGGTTGCCAAGGTCAATCTGCTGTGCCAACGCAGGCACGCACACAGCACAGCACAGTAAGAGTTTTTTAAGCATAGAATGCCAGCAGATCTCCCGCTCCCAATGGAATAGCGAGTGTTAGCGTGTTGCCCTGAACCGTATAGCCATGCGCATCATTTTGAACAAGCAACATGCCGTTGCGATACAAGAAAAATTGACCCGTCGTTACAGGTACGGTGAACTGAGTAGACGAAACCTGCGTCAGCGGGTATTGCTGCAATTTACTTTGTGCGATCATTGCTTGTGGCTCCGTGGAAGGCTGCGCCGTAGTATCGTACAGACAGCACTCAGCTTCAATAAATCCCGGTCCGTAACCTGTGAAGTCTTTTATGTCATCTACAATAAACTGGTTGCCATGCCACGTCACAATGTCTGGTTTGTAGCTTTGCGCTGCACCATCAAGGCTCGTACCACGCAGCGCGAACCGCGTAATAATAGTGATAGTTTTATCTTGCTCGTCGTCATCGCTTCCGCGACGAAGTTTACTGGCACCGCTGGCAAACACAACGCCAGACACCACATTGAACACAAGAGGTGTGATTATACTGCGCCCATTTGTACCAACCGTTTCTTGTCTGCGCTGAACGCTGAACGTATCTACAAGATACGGACTGGTAAGAGCGATACTTACATCTAGCATCGGCATTACTTAATCCTCCTCGTGATACGCTTTATCACATAGACGATAGAATTTCGCAGTTGCCCAGTACGAATCAACGGTTTTTCACCTTCAAAGTTCTGCCGTTTGCGCGCTGCCAGCGTCCCGGGCTTTAAAGGTGGTGGAATACCTGTGTTGATGCGGCGACGAATGGCGTTCTGCACCAGCAGCCCAACAGCGTTCAGCCCGCGCTCAACGCCTTGAACATCACCCTTCAATGCTGCCTTTGCCACTGCCTCCATGCGAGCAGTAATGCTGTCCTCTGCATCATGTATGCCGGGCTCCATGAATGGTCGTGCTGGAATGTTTCTCAACGGGCTGCCCGTATTGTGAATGTACGCCAGTGCAGCATTACTGATTTTCGAACCTGCCTTGCGCGGCGCTTTCTCTTCAGGTACACCAACCTCAACGTGATCGCGGACGATAGTCTCCAAGGCACGTTTAAACACTGTCACATTGTCCGCGGTCGTTGTCAGTTTAACCTGAATTTCAGCAGCCATGTTAGAATTGACCTCCGATTCCCGGTCCAAGTACTCCACCGCTGAACGGGCTGCTACCTGAACCACAACCTGACAAATGGATCGGCCCAGCGCCCATCATACGCGCAAGAAACCAGAAGCGAGTACCATAGTTCGTCATATTCCAGTGTTCTGCCTTTGGGTCAAGCGCGCTGGCCGTGTCGTAGTTAACGCTGACTGAACCTGCCGACTCCGCGCTAACCACGCCTTTCGTCAAACCGGGCAGCCCACCAGCGTTGACGCCCTGCGTGTTGTACGCTTCCAACACACAGTTATGCGCGCAGAACAACTCAATGCCTGTGCCAAGCTGCTGACCCCAGCGCGAAGTCAGCAGCAAAGCAGCAAGATTAAGCCAGTAAGCCACCATCGTGTCCGGAAAAACGGCCGTATTGGCGAATTCTGGAAAATCTGTCCTGAACGCTGTTACCGTTACAGGCACCGTGACTGGAGTTCCGCTGGTGCTCATACAACTTCCTTTTCAGTAGGACTTGGAGCCTTCCACTCCTTGTTCCAAAGTTCACGATTGCGCTCGTTGATCTGCTTCAGTGTCATATTGCTGGGCAGTATCACTTCCGCTTCGTCCTTAGCAGTATGCAGTGCAATAGCTACAGCCTGCTCATGCGACTTGCCTGCGTTCTGCTCAGTCTCTATGTTATGGCTGATCGCTTCTTCGTTATTGCCCTGCTGTAACGGCATCGCTCTCCTTCTTCGGCGCCATCGCATTTTGAATGGCCGCAACCATTTCAGGTTTCTTCATTTCCTCATGGTTAAGTTCCAAACCATGAGTCTGTTTGGCAAACACAGCGAGCTCAGGCTTAGTCATGGCATTCAGCGCGGTAGCAGCCGCGCTGCGCTTCTTATCAGCTTCGGCCTTTGCTGCTTTGTCTAGGTCATCTTGCTTTTTCTTATCATCAGCGTTTTCCTGCGCCTGCTGTGCTTCCGCGGTCGCTTTAGCCTGCTCGCCTTCCAGACCTTCAATCAATTTCACTTTGTGTGCCTTCAACCAAGGGTGATTAACCAGACTTTGCGGCACAAGCTGTACACCGGGCTTGAAGATAAGAACTTGATTGCTTGACAATGCCAGCCGCACATCAGCAGGACCGGGAAATTCCATCGGTACCATCTTCTCTTTCGCGGGTTTAACTACTTTCTGTACTGGATCTTTCGTTAAGGGAAAACTAGCCATTTTTGCGCATCCTTTCAAAAAGTAAAGTTAAACCGGGACTTGACCTTCATCAAGCCCAGTCCCGGTACTGCTGGACTGAGCTCTAAATTAGATCAAAATAGCCCATCGTCTGTGGGTACACCAGTTCCAACACGCCGAGACGGCCGAAGTACGTGCACTTATGCCAGATCGACATATACTGAAGCTGAGTGCGCTGCAACAGAGTCATGGGATAGCGAACACGATCTTTGTCCTTCGTGTACACAACCATGCGATCGTTGCCAACCGTACCCAGTGTTCCGCCGACGCCAGAACCGATACACCATTTCAACGGATTGATGTTCAGCTGACCCTGCCCGGTACGCGCCAACAAATTGTTCTCAAGAATGTACTTGAGAATGCTGGTCTGCGCAGCCAAGCCGATCTTCTGCGTTGCGATGTAACCATACTGAGCTGGAGGAATGAGGATATTGCGTGGCACTACTGCCCACGCGCTATTCGCCCACACCGTAGTCAGTGCGGTGTTGATGTCAGTTAAGATTTCATCCGGCGTTTTGCCAGTCCACACCGTTTGCCCACTGACGCCCGCAACCACGTTCTGTTGCGTTACGCCCGTTGTCGGCGCGCCCGTGGCAGACTGGTTAACAAGCCCGGTATCACCCAGCGTGGTATCTCCGATGTACACCTGCTCGTCGATATCCATCTGGTGCTTGAGCTGAAGCGCTTTGTATTTCTGTTCATCAATCGGACGACCCAGCTTCGCAGCGGATTCAAGCTCGGGAATCGTATATTTCAATTCCAAAGCCCATAGACGCAACGGATGTGGAGTCTTGGCGATATCAACGCTGACGCCAGCGATCGCATCGCTTTCCTTACCGACCCACGCTTTGCCAGTACCGATGCCCTGACCAGTACCCAAACCGCCAGCACTTCCGTAAGTACTGATGGTAAAGCTGGACACTTCATCGGCCACGGTAACGTCCTCGCGGAGGTCAATGTCTCGACCCCAACTGACGCTCACCAACGGTTCATGCAAAGTCATATCCAGGCGTTCCAGTTCACCGACCAGAAACGCACCTGTCGTGTCAACAAATGTCTGATTACCAGCGGCATCCATCACAGGGCATGGAAACGGCAAAGGCTGGCCCAGCGCATTTCCCGCTGAGTCATGCGTCATTCCACCGCCGAATGCACGATCCATAAAGAATCCGCGACCCGAACGATTCATCGATTGCATTTCACTCTCCTTAGATATTAAACGCTACTTCAACGACGCCGTTCGCATCCGGACCGCCGTTAAAATCGGTTGTCGTGCTGCCAACAATCGTGAAACTGCTGCCGCCCGTGTGCGCAGCTTCTACTCCGCCCTGCACGTGCGCGCCAGAGCTGGCCGCGAACCATACATCCACGGTGCCGCCCTTAACAGGCACGACAGTAGGATTGCTGAGTTGTGAAAGGATGTAGCCGCTGCGCAGCACATCGATAACACCGCTAGTCGGCGGCACTTGTGTTCCACCGAGCACAGTGGCACCGAAGTTCGCAGTGCTCTGTTGCTGTGTTGGGAAAGGACGAACGGTAAAACCGTAGATTGCAGTCAGCGCGCTATCACCAGCCGCGATAGGCCGAACGCCTTGCGTGGTCGGATCCATGACAACGGGTTGACCGTAAGCCGTGGGCGGAGAATTGACATCAATCAAGCACGGTTCAACTGTCGCCAGCTCGATACGCGTTATATCGCCAGGAAAACCAGCGCCCATGCGAAAGGTAAACGCGGCATCGCAGAAGAACTGGTTGCCTTGACGGTAGATCTGCCCGTCTTCAACCAGCTTCTGAAACTGTTCGCGAGAAATGGACTTACGTGTGTACATTAGTTGCCTCCAAACTTTTTGCGATTGGCTTCGTTGATATCGGCAATGGTTTTCATCTTGCCTTTATTAACAGACGTGTAGACCGAGGCTGCCGCGCTGCGCGACGCTTCGTTGTTAAGGCGCTTTTTCAAGGCGCTGGTTGAGAAGAAAAAGTCGCGCACAACACCGCACGGCATTTTCTGAATTTCACCATCAGCCACAACGCGTCCACGGCGAACTTCCTGCATCAGCGGCGCAGTCTTTTCGTCCTTTGATGCCAGAATCAATGCACGGCGACGGAACGCGCACATATCCTTGAACATATCTTTCGGGTTACGTGCCTTGTCAAACATGATGAGCTGAATACCGGGTACCAGGATTTCAGCAGCAGCAACGGTCGCCGCGAAACTATCTTCGAGGTACGCACTATCCTTTGCCATACCTGCCTTGTCGCCCGTGCCCGGAGGCGCTTCTTCCTTCAATTCACCTTCAATTTCTTTCTCACCTTCTTCACCGCCAGCGTCCGAAGCATGCGGCGCTGCGCCCACTTTCTGCCGAATTTCCTCGATCGCAGCATCATGCCCTGCATGACGCCTATCGTATGCCGCAAACTTCTCTTCCAATGCTTCATCGGTAAACTTCGACCGCTCTTCCGGTGCTTCATGCAAATGTACTTCACCGTCAGCTCCGAATTCAGCGATAACCTTCTTCGTGCTCATGGCCGCGTCCAAGGCTGTATCCGTATTTACCTTGAAGTAAGCCATGTATGCTTTTTTAAGTTTGTCCCACATCAGTGGTTCTCCTTCATTAGCTTGATCTCCGATACTACAACGACTTCCACAACGAGCACGCTGCACTAGAGCAACATGGTTGCCCACGATGTTGCGCTGCTCGCCGTGTCCTGCGCTGATTTCAACCCACTGAGCACCGTAGCCGCAACTAACCTGACGCTTACCTTCCATTACTTCATCAATGGCTTCGCGCTGAGTGATAAGAAGATCTGCGATTAAGAAATTATCCTCTACGCCCGTACCTCGCCGTGGATTCAGTACAACTCCTACGGCCAAACTTTGCCAAGTATCTGGATCTACAGGCGCACCACCTTGTGGATGGTCGTTCAACACAGGCTTACCATTAAAGCTGGCGATGGTTTCTGGCCTGAATACTTCTTCCTCCTTGCGTTCGATGTACACCATCCCATCGCCGCCCGGAGTAATCTGCGTTTCTCCAGGACCATACATCTGCACGCCAGTACGAGCAATCGGCACCGCTTCGCATAGCAAGAAACCGTCAGGTGTCAAGCTGCGCTTCGGGCCGAGTTGTTCAACCGTGTAGAACTGCATGGTTTATCCCTTTACAACGCCTGCGAGATACAGTTGCCAGTAGATACCAGCTTAAAGGTCGCGCTGGCTCCGGTAAGTGTGCCGACTTCAAGACGCACTCGGTTCATAGTTGCGATAGTCATAGAATACAAACCGTTAGAAGCGATAGCGTTGGTGGTGATAGTGCCGTTCGCGGCCACACCTACGACCAAAGGTGTAATCTGGCTATAGTTGGCACCACCATCATTACTGACTTTCACCACTACGTTAATGGTTGTAGACCCAGCAACGCGTAGAGTTGCCGTGCAGAAACCACCTGACAAAACAAACGTAGGACAACCCGTGGTAGTACAAGTCGCTACGATGGTTGTTGCGGGCGGGCTGTAGATAACGGTTGACGTCTGGAAATTTCCACCACTTTGCGCCTGCGCCATTTGAACGGGTACAGACAGCATACCGAACAGCGCTGCACATAGCAATGAACTTGCAATTACTTTTCGAAGCATTTACTTCCTCCTCAGGCTGCTATGCGCAGCCAGTCTATTACAACATCTGGTATTACAGGCTCAGGCCAGCAACGACAATTATAGATCTGGCCCGCGTGCGCCCGCTCGCCGTTCTCTCCAGCGATAGGCGGTTTATCCCATTTAATAAATCTGCCTTCTAATTTCTTATGCAGCGGTCGCACAACGCCGTCATCGCTAGTGCGCCAGATGTAACCCTCGCTGCCAACGTACTCGGCGCGCACCTGCGTCAATAGGCTGGCCGTGCGCGCTACTTCTGTGCGCGCGATTAACCGTGCGTGACTAGCCGCGACCTGCCCGCTGCGCAGTATGGCAGCAGCGATCTCATCACTACGACCCGCCTGCAACACATTCTGCACCGTCAATTCCTGCACGCGCTGCGCAGCTTCCAGCGGCAAACTGCTGATCAATTCCACCTGCTCGCTCAGCTTGCTGCGCAGCGCCTCAGCAATAGGCGCGCCCAGCAGATCTCTACGCAAGCTGCGACCCATCGTACGCGCCAGTTCTTCCCACGCTGCCGTGTCACGCTGACTTACTTGGCTCTGCATACGCGCCGTTACAGCGGTCGCCCACGGTCGCAGCACGGCGCTGTATTGCTGTAACGCTACGTGTAGTTCAACGCGTCGCTCGTACGGAACATAACCATGCGGCGCGAAGCCCTTAATCAAATGACCGATGTTGCGGCCGACGGCTGCAAGCTGACTCTCAAATTCCTGTGCTACTTTGCGCGCTCGCAGAAAACGTTCACGGGCTACGCGCCTCGCTCGTACTGCGTCTTGTCGTCTTGTATCAAGAACGAGCATAGGGCTTGGTATGGTCTCCGTCTTTCATCCATTCCTTGAACTCATCCATGCTGGTGGCAATACAATCCATCATTCGCCTCGGCCCACTGCCATCGGTATAGCCCAGCACGTAATCCTCAATCGCGCTTTCCTGGCTGTGGTAGCCGAGCATTATCTTATGTTCATCGAACGCGCCGTCTTGCAAACGACGTTGATTAATAACGAAGACATTCGAACTTTCCGGCGCTGGGCCTATGTAACAATCCAGAGCGTCGCCGTCTGCACCATCAACGCGGCGCACATAGCCATAATCAGCGGGCATCTTGGCAACCCAACCATAACCACGACGCTCCGTACCTGCCGGGTTCTCAATCACAACTTGAAGGTCGTGGTGCCATGCAAGTTGACCCGCGCTGGTGTGTGCTGCATCATAGGTTCCGCCGCGTTCCTTCCACTTACGAAATGCTTCATTGCTTAGTTGTAGCGCAACTTTTTGATTTCTGGATACGCGGCCATACAACTTATTCCACTCACGCATATCAGACTTCCATTTTTCAAGTTGTTCTGTCGTCGGTCCATTCGTGCCGTACAACTTTTCAATGGGACGCGGTTTGATGTCGCGCAACCGTGTCATTTCATTTGACCATTCGCGGGCAGTCTTACCTTCTACCAAAGGGTCTTGAAACTCCGCATCTTCTGCACTGCCGCCACCAGCCCGAATCGCAGCCGTTTCCTCTTCAACAGGTAGACCCGGCGGTAATTCAATTTCAGCAGCCGCGATGTCATCGTCGGTGATGTTGCTGAATACGCCCGTTGTCTCACTGGACTGGCGCAGTTCCTGCAACCCGGTGCGCTGTGTAATAAGCCCAGCTTCTTGCGCCGTGGTGACAGCGGTCGTTACAACCTGCGCGATCTCTGCCTTCTCTTTCTCCATAAGCTGCCACAATGGGTTGAAGCGAATATCGAAGTCATCAGGTAACTTGATTCCTAGCGACTGCGCGATGCAGCGATATACCGTGGCGATGGGCTCGTGCAGGTAGCGTTCCTGTTGCTGATAAATGCCATCGTAGTACATGCGCAGGTCGCTCTCACCCGTAGCGTTTAGCCCGATAGGTGATTGCCCAAACAACCTGACAAGAGGTATTTGCAGCGCACCGCTAATCTGCTGCCCGAAGTGTGTCATTAGTTCAGCAACACCACCGACAGCCGTACTGCCCTGCACTTCAAATTCATCATCCTTATCCATCAAAGTCATACCTTCAATGGACTGGAACTTGCGCATCATGTCCACGTACTTGAGCAGCCCGGTCATAGAATCGCCGCCCTGATTGATGTTGCTGCGCAAATCCTCAATCTTATAGGTGCGCAGGTGCAACTTATGCAGCAGTTGCGCTGCTCCGGTGCTGGCGGCATCAAAGGCGGTCATGCGGTCATACAAGCGCTCAAGAACACTTAATCCCCAAAGATTCTCAATCACGCGCTGCCAATAGGGTAAACGAATGCCTTCCATGCGAATGCAGCGCGTATAGTGAATCCACTTCCCGCGGAATACAGGTGCCGTGTCGCTGGTAACGCGATAACGAGGAGGCATCCCTAGTTGCGGACCGAATTGACTAACCAGATTGGTGAGGTCTGGCTCTACCATCCAGCGATCCAGCGGCAATATGCCTTTGAACTGCTCCTTGCTTACCGTCTTAATGCGGAACTCAGTGCTGGGATCTTGCCCATCGATTAGCAGTACGCCGATACATCCGCCAAACAGGCGCGCCCATTTTGCAGTGTCGTTTATAGCCGACCAGATACCGAGGCGAGTAGCTTCTGCGTTGATTTTCTCAATCGATTCAGGTTTAATGTTACCCTTAAGGCTGATGCCTGCTCGCGTCATGTCATCAGCGACAATGTCTACCGCTACGCCACCAATCCAGCTTCCGCGGTGAATCCACTCCAACAGCGTATGGATGCGCGTAATAGGATTGAAGCCATAGGTGTTGAAACTGGTGAGGTTTCCTGTGCCGATACCAAGTTGCGCCGCGAAATTTTGAAAGCTGTCCATGGTGACCCGCTGGAAAGCAGGCGACAGCTTCTTACCCGGTGTCTTGGCGTCCATAACCGCACGGCGCAGTTTTGCGTCTTCACGCTTAACCGCGTTCGCAGCGCCTTTGATGCTGTTCTTGGGCATAAGTATTTACTTTAGTTCCTGCGCATTGCAGCAAGAATTCGGTGTTACCTTTTCGTCCAGGTTAAAATATTCTGGAAATGTCGTGTTTAGCATACGATATAGATTGCATACCGTCGCGCCTTCTATAGCAAAGAAACACCGATGGCACTGAACCCTGCGCGACACCAACCCTGACTCTTTCGCAGTGACTGAGCCCGGTATTATCTTCAGTAATTCGGCAGCATGGTCTTTTACAACCTGCTCAACTGGCTTACCGTTCGGAGTCGGCCAAGGTAGCATGAAGCCACACGAATCATCGTCGTCCAAATCCACGTGAGAACCGTGTATGATGCATCGGTCACCATTAAATTTGCCTTGAAGATTTGCCTCTGGCACAAACATGCGGCACGGTCCGCATTGAGCAAAATCTTCTTTCTGTGCTTCGCTCTTTGGCGTTAGAAACAAAAAGGCATCGCGCGTTATACGGTTAGGCGATTCTTTGGAAGCATCACCAGCAGCGCGCCGCATATCAGCGAACGAACCAATCGATTTATAAATGCTGTTCTTGGGCATAGATTAATCCAAGTCTTCTTCGTAGACCCAACCAGTACCTTTAGAACCTTGCACTTGATAGCGATAACTTGATTCTTTCTTAGGGCGCACGCCGAACGCCTTGTTACCGCCTGCCCAAACATCTGACTTTTCAACAGCGATAATCTTTACTTTATCGCCCTTATAAGCCATCGGCATACCAGCGGCATTAAGTTCTACTTCCTGCCCGACGCTAAACTTAGCCGCAACGTCGTTACCCGCCTGTCTGCGTAGATCAGCAAACGTGCCAACGGGTTTGTAGACACTGTCCTTTTTCATATCCTCCACAATAGCTGCCTTTTTGATAATAGCTACGGTACCATTCGATAATCTAACTTTGACCTCTGTACCATTTGAACCTTCACCTATGATTTCAGCAGTTGTATTCATTGATAAGCGGTGAAAATCGCCACCATAGGGATAGTGCGTTAAATCCCAGTAACCCCAACCGCTCTGTAAAGTTACTTGTTTGCCATCGTTAGGCATGCCCAATCCCCCTGTTCAGTTCACAACCTTCACTGTAGTAGTGAACCTGCTCTTCCCAGCTCAAGGTATGCACTAGCAGTCCGCCACGACATAGATAAACCTGCCGCACACTAACCCAGTAATCCCGCCACTGCTCTACGGTCCACTCAACCATTGCTTCAACAGGTGTCTCGGCATCAACGATTGCCTGCGCTTCTTGCCATATATTGAAGCTATGGCAGATCGCTAAGTCAGCGATGATACCGCGATCCGCGGGCAACCCTACCTGAGCCTGATGTTTCATGCGTTCCCCCAGATTTTTGCAAGCGCTTCATTGACAGCGCATAGAATGTGGTTCGATTCCCACTGCCATCGCAGGCGGTCGCACACAGCACGAAAGTCAGCATTCAAAGAGTAGTTCATTCCCAATCCTCCATAGGAACTTTGCCGCGCAGCGCGTGCACCGTAGTATCGTGGTGGTAGTTAAACTCACCGTCGTTGATATTGAAGTGGCATACGCCTGCGCTGCTGGTTACGCGCACACTAGGCTTGAACGTTGGTTTGTCAAAGCTGCCATTCCACTCCCATACCGAATCCTGCGGTCCATTCTCTCGCACAGTTCTTATTTCATGCGCGTGCTTACAACCCGGACAATGAAATGCCAGCCTCGTCGCACCATGTGGATGAACCTTGGCAGCCATCACGCCTCCCCGAAGAACTGCTTCACCGTCTCATAGAACCACGACTCAAAGAAATACGCACTGTGCTTGCCTATCAACTCAACGTGGTGCAGCAAGCGCATCGTACAATCGTGCTGCTCCCACTCGACTGGCAGACTACCTTTCTCCGGACCAAGCAAACCCAGCCGTGCGATACCCTGCAACTCCAGCTCATGCAGTTGGCTGCTCGCCAGCAGCGCGCCATCCATGGTGCAGTAGAACACCACACCGCGTTGAACAAGCGTAGCGAACGCACTGTCTTTTAATGCGGTGAAGTCAATATCAGCGGCCACCAGCGCAGCGCGATGTATGATGTTGGTCGTACCTGCACTGTTCGCATAGGCAACCTGCGCATCCAGTGCACATTGCAGAAGGTAGTTTCCCATGCTGTGCGCGATTACGCAGGCAGGTTTAACGCGACGTAATAGGCGCAACGCATCCAAAAAATCCTGCGCACTGTCTCGTGCATGCACACGATCTTGTTCATACGCGATTACGTTACCGTCGCTGTACCAATCGAACGTAACTACGATGTAGTCAGGCAATCCATCCGCGATGACTTTGCCCATGTCTGTCGCTTTATGGTCATCGTTATTAAAGCCATGTGCGAATACGCAGAACGGACCAGCCAGTTGCGCGAAGTCGTTGGCCGTCGACTGCTGCCAATCATGAAGATCGCTCTTCGTCCAGTAGCTTAAACCCTTGGCATTGCGATCTGTGCCGAAGTGCACAGCGCCGTTCTGCGTAGTAAAAGCGCGATTGGTGATGAGATATTGCGGTTTCATTTCTGCACCTGTTGATCCGGGTAGTAGACAGCAACTACAGGCTTCTTAATCTTGGATTTCGGTTTGCACTTGTGACCCAGCGTAACGGCGCGACATACCGCGTGGTTGACAGGTTTCCCGACGTGTGTGTACACGGTTTTTCCACCGTAGTAGACAAGCGCAATCGCAGCAGCAGCGACAAGAACATACCCGCTAGGCATTTTGTCCCTCCCATGCGTTAATGTAAGTAATGGTGTTATCTTCACCCGCCTGCTCAGCATCGTAGATCATGGTAAAGATGTGGTCAAAAGTCGGCATACTGACCAGCACACTATCAAGCCCGCGTTGCGCACCTACTACCAAGCAAGCGTCGCTGTCAGGTAGATGCCATTTGCCCTGCGCATCTTCATGTACAAACTCAAAGTTTCCCCAATGAATCTCAACTGCGTCGAAGTTCTTTACATCAAGCAGCCACGGAACGATGCGCTGACGTTTCGGTGACCATTGCAGCTTGATGCTGTAAGTACCGGGCAATATGGCACGAGGCTTGATGGTCTCCGTAGGATCCCAGAATGGTTCAAGCCCGTAGCACTGCCATGCTTGCTCAGGACGCAACAACGGTATCGCTTTGACGATTGACGTCAATGAGCGTGGTGTACTGATGTCGCGGTTAACAATTATTTTCATTTCTTTACTTTCTTAGTGCGATGATCAACCCAAGCCCAGAACGTTTCCATCAAGTGGCGATTAGGTGCGCTGTCCTTCACGTTGATCGGTATGTCCTGCGCTTGCGTAATCAACAGACGCATGGCGTTGTCTGTGTCTTTGGTGCGTAGCCCTAACGTTGATTTTCTGCGTGGATGTGACATATCAGTGTCCTCGGTGTGTAAGAATCAGTTGTGCCAACAGCGCGTCAGTGGTACTTGCACTATCATCACGTCCTTCGCGATAACTATCTATGATTGCGAATAGTTCCGCGTCTGTTAACCGCGCTGCAAGGTGCTTGCGCTGCGCCACACCTTGTTCGTTCGTATGCAATATTGCTTTTTCTTTTACGTCAGCCATTTACTTCCTCCCTAAGTTAGCCCAGATTTGACTCGCGCCTTTGTGGATGTGACCGTCAAGCCCATAGCGGTCGGCATCCCAGCAGTGGTTCCACGCATCCACGGGCTCAGGTAGAATTACGGGCTTACCATCTTCCTTGATCTGCTTCTTGTCAATCTTGTAGCTGTACAGCCGTGCTTCAATAGCATGGTGCTCACAGCGCGGGTGGATGTGTATCATCCGGAAGGCTTTGAGGAAAGCAATGCCGTCCTCTATGCTGCCTGCCCACTTCTCCGCTGCGCTGATTTGAAATCCACGACGCTTTAAGAACTTGATGCTTTCCGGTCGGCTGTTGTCCGCCTTAATAGGCCACTTCCGCGCAGTCGGCATTTCCGCGTCGAACTTCGCGGGCATCTGGTCTAGTTCCAAGTGGTGGTGGTAGCACTCGCGGTCAATCCAAAGGTCTTCGCTTCTATCGTCGTTGGTAGTAATGAAACTGCGCGTCAAAGCGCACGGGTCATCGGCGAAGCCAAAATCCAAGCCATGGAAGAACCGCGGACTGGGATGCATTGGCGTATCAAACGGTTCTATAACGTAGTGATTCTTAAAGATTACCGCATCGCCGATAATGCGCGTACTGCCTTCCCATACATGCGCATAAGCGACCGGGTCTTTCTTCAGCATATACAGGCGTTCTTCGTTCAGAACTTTGGGGAACCACGGGTTCGCGTTCCAGTTTACTTTCTGTACATCGCAGTCAGGAGGCGGGTAACTTACCTTGTGCGGTTTCTCTTCAGCAGCATGTGCATCTTCGTGTACATGGGCCAGAGCAACAGTTTCAAAATCAATATCGCACGTATGGCATTGAGGTATAAAACGACGATAAGTAGCATCAGTCTTCTCGATAGCATTGAAGCTGATCCAAATTTCGCTGTTCTCCTTACGAATCGTGGGTATGAGCGTTTCCCAGCTTTCATCACTGACAAGCTGTGCCTCCTCAACCCAAACTATGTCAATGCCTTCGGTAGATTTGATTTCATTGCTGTTGTGACGCAGCCCTTTGAATATGAACTCACTGCCTGTTACCGTGCTCACAATACCACTTTGCATTATGATGAACCACGGGCGCAGACCCAGCGCGTCAATCTGGTCTACGAGCAAGCGGTGCACACTATCCTTGATACTGTTCTGCAATTCACGCGTGCACAATATGCGAACACGCTTGCCATGCGCGATGGTAATCAAGGCACGGGCAAAACTCCAACTCTTCGCACCACCACGTCCTCCCCAGCGAACCTTATAGCGCCGCGCACGGAACAACGGCTTAAACGCTGGTGCGTACACTATCTCCAAGCCTTGGACTTGGTTGTAGTTGATAACGGGTTGTGCGAGTGCTGCCATCTACAGTTTTACTACCTCGTCGTTAGTGAACTTAACGATAATGGCGGGCGGAGGCATAGAACCTGGAGCTCCACCGGGCAGAGTATCGCCCAACATCTTGTTGATCTGCGCTACAAGTTTCAACGCCTCATTCTTGTTGTGCATGGTAATTCTGGGTTTGCGAACGAGTACACGATCCTCACCTCGTCCTTGCCAGCATTCCTCATACTCAATGCTGCGCACAGCGGCCATCTTACCGCGTGTTACAGAAGCAAGCGTTAACTTCAAATCACCATCATCGTCGCATTCAAAGTAGTCTAGTATGTTGCCTCGCGCGACACGGCTGGCTTCCAAGAGCGTTTCCTTAGCGTCCATACCTACTTCTTCTGCGATCGCGCCGCTCAGTTCACGTACAATACCCATGAACTCAGCATCACGATGCAACAAGTTCCACAGCGTGCCACGCTTAATATCTGCGCGCACGGCGGTCGCGCTAAAGTTGAAGTCCTTAACCCATTCCGCGGCGACAGCTTTCTTCTGCGCTGCTGTGATGTTTCTTATGTTGATGTTTGAATTGCGACCCGGCAAGTGCTTACAGCTTTCAGCGGGCAACGTGCGCCGTGCCTCGCGTGTGGTGCCATACTCCAAGCCCTTGGCAGGTAGATTACGCTTCGTCGCTTCACGCGATTGCTTCTTCATTCGCTTTATATGGCGCTGCTTTGTCGCTGCCACCAGCGGGTCGTTCGTAACGATTTTAGGTTTCTTTGGCATTAATAGGTTCCAGCGCTTTGTTTCATGGCCGAAGCACGCGGAAGAAGGCATCGCGGAATCTCTCCGCGCATCATACGCGCTGGAATCTTTGTAGGTGAACCGGGCGCATGGTTCACCACGCCACACGCTCGGCTCACCGCAGACACGCCCAGAAAAGCAGCGGCGCAAAACGCTGCTCGGGGAGCGCGTGTCAATAACCACTGAAGGGAATGGAACAGGGCCAGCCGAAGCCAGCCCTGCTTTGAACCTAGGCAGCCATCGCGAATTGCTCCGCGCCAGCCACCATCGGCACTACGTTGTTTTTGGCATTTGTTTTTTAGCACTCTATCAAGTAATGCAAAAACACGCATAATCGCCCCTCCTTTCAGTTAGCATCTTTACACACAATAGCCTGACGACCTGTTCGCGCATCAAACTGAACATGGTGCACTAAGCAATACGTAGTGCAGGCACCATGTACATTGCGAATCTCTATCGTGTCATTCACGTGCGGTACGTGCACGCTAGTATTACGCTTTGCACAACCTGCCAGCAGAATGACGCTACACAGCACCACGAACCCAGAGTTCCCCCGTCGAATCCATGAATATCCAACGCTGCTAAGATCGTGGCGCTGCATAGTGTCATCTGTTCTGCAATAGCTGCTGTAGATGCACGAACGTGTCAAACGACATGAGCACGGCCAGCGCACCTTCGCTTTCCGTGCCGTTCAGGATGTAGAGATTATCGGGCAATAGACCACGCAGTTCCTTGACGCTCATTCTCCGGAAGTCTCGTCCACCGAGAGGATGAACTCTGTCATCAACGAACGGGAAACTGGGAAGCGAGTTTGCTTTCGCCATGCGCGGCATTATGGCAGTGCAGGTCTGCGCGGTGCAAGCATCTCGGAACGGAGAGTGACAAAGAGATTACTGAAATGGTCGGGAAAACTATCGTTGGTGATCGTTAACGATATCGTGCGGCACATTATGCTATTTTTGGTCGCAAACTATATTGTTAGAAAATATGTGTATTTATTTATAAAAGATACATGTAAATAAGAAATAGGTGTTTTGTACACATAGAGTTTGAGCACGTTTTGCATAAAATGTGCCGCAAGCACTCAGCGTATACACTGAGCACTCTATACCTGCATGCCCAGCCGCTACTGCGAAACACCGCGTACAATACACGCATTAAATGCCCATGTGCCGAGCGCGCACCACTGCGCACCTGCGTAAACAGCCCGGTTAGACGAACGCAATATGACAAACACCTTCAGAGATTTGCGGCACATTATTTGCCGTAATGCGCTTTGTTCACGGCGGATTGTACAATTTTGCGCGTACACTATACCGTTACCATGTCCAAAACTGCAATCTACCGTGTGTACACTGCGCAAATTGTACAATTACAAACCTCTCACTTGCGCTTCCGGGTTATAAAATGCTTTACTACTTGCCCGCACCTGTAAGTAAGTGGAGCGAACAATTTATAGAACTGAGGACACGCAAACGTGCCAAAATCCGCGCAGCTTAGCAAGCGCAAACAACAGCAGTGGGTAGAGAAAGCGAAGAAGACAGCCGAAGTAGCGCCCGCCGTTGTACCTTTAGTACCCGAGAAAAAGCCATTCCGCAGCGATATGAAGATAGGTGATAATGCCAATGTGCTGCTCAAGTTCAACGACGAGCTGCGCATTCGCATCGACGAGCACCTTTATAAGCTGCAAGAACTGCACTACTACGCACCACGCGCTACTAGAGTTACACCTGCGCAGTTTAAAGAAGCCCAGACCATCGCACGCGCTAAAGGCGTTAAGCATGCCAACGACTTTCTGCGCCAGTGCCGCGCAGCGCTGGTAAACCCAGCCAAGTACAAACCTAGCCGACACAGTTTTGTGTACTTCCTTGTGGCACTAGGCGTGGAAGCCTATGAGCGAGAGATGGAGCAGTATCAGCACCAGATTATATATGGTGATAAGAACCGTGTAGGAACCAACGTTTCCAGCCCAGCCAAGTAATACAAGGACACCGCGACCATGCCTATTGTTAGCAATGGTGTGTCTGTGTCCGCAGGCAAAACGGTGCGAAGTAAATTCACCAGTGTTGCCTCCGTGCAGGCTGCCATGTTGGAAAAGTTGAAGCACAGCGGGCTTGATGCCAAGGATGCCCAGCGTTTAAAGCTGCAAGCGCTTACCGCCGTGCAGTGCGCAGCGTTGGACAGCTTGCCTGTATACCGGGCAGGTTTTCGCATACCTTATTTCGACCTGCAAGGCAAACCCACTACCTTCTTCCGCTTTCGCTATCTTGAAGGCGCAGAAGTGCAGAGCGGATTCAACGCGCTGGTCAGCATTACAGCCAAGCAGTTGCGCTATGCGCAGCCCGCCAAGAGTTTGAATGAAGTTTACCTGCCTCCCCTCGCGCCGTGGCCCGTAATAGCCCGCGACACTGCCATACCTATATTTATAACCGAAGGTGAGATCAAGGCTGCCTGTGCCTGCAAGGAAGGTCTTGCCTGTATGGGCTTAGGTGGTGTGTGGTGCTTTAAGAGCAAGGCGCAGACTTTGCCGCTGCTGCCTGCCTTTAACTGGATAGACTGGAAGGATCGCATTGTATACATTGTGTACGACAGCGATGCGATGACGAATCCAAACGTTGTACAGGCAGAAAACGCGCTGGCCCGCGAGCTGTTTAAGACCCTTGGCGCCGTACCTTATATAGTGCGCCTGCCCAGCCTTGCCAGCGAGGCTAAAACCGGGCTGGACGATTACATAGTGGACCGTGGCGTGGAAGCGTTCCAAAGCGACATTGTGGTGCACAACGCGGTTGAGTTCGCAGCGGCGCAGGAACTGCTTACCCTGAACGAGGAGGTATTGTACGTAGAAGATCCGGGTTTGATTGTACGCCTTGACACCTTGCAGCGCCTTAGTTGCCGTGCCTTTACCGACCACGCCTACAGCGATCGCGTATATTACGAGCACAAGATTGGCAAGGATGATGAGGTAAAGGTAACAGAGAAAAGCGCGCCGCGTGAATGGCTGAAGTGGAAGCACCGCAGTAAGGTGGTGCGAGCAACGTACCTGCCCGGAGCTGACCGCGTTGTAGCAGGCAGCTTTAACTGCTGGCCCGGATGGGGAGTGCAGCCTGCCGTAACCAGCAGCCCAAGCACCATTCGCCCGTGGTTGGAGTTGCTGGACTATCTGTTCAGCGGCATTGACCATGCTGCCCGCACTTGGTTTGAGCAGTGGCTTGCTTACCCGCTGCAACATCCGGGCTTTAAGTTGTACAGCGCTGCTGTAATGTGGGGATTACTACAGGGCACGGGTAAGACGCTGGTAGGCACCACCATGTTTAAAATCTACGGCAGTAATGCTACTGAGATTGGTGACCGCGACCTGTACAGTACCCACAACGAATGGGCTGAGCACAAGCAATTCGTGATGGCGGATGAAATCACAGGCGGCGACAAGCGCAACACGGCGGATCGTATGAAGTCGATGATCACGCAGAAAGCGATAAGGTTGAATCCAAAGTATGTTCCCAGTTATACCGTTCCTGATTGCATCAATTACTACTTCACATCCAATCACCCAGATGCTTTCTTCCTCGAGGATGCGGATAGGCGGTTCTTTGTACACGAGGTACGAAGTACTGAGCCTAAGACCGAGGAATTCTACAAAGGATACATCCAGTGGCTTGATACTGGCGGTGCGTCTTACCTGTTCCATCATCTTCTTAACCTAGACCTTACAGGGTTTAATCCCAGCGCGCACGCTCCCACCACACAAAGTAAAAAAGACATGATAGATGCCGGGAAGAGCGACCTCGGCCAGTGGTGCCAGCGCCTGAAGCTGGAGCCCGACCGCGTGCTGCGACTGGGTGATTTGAAACTGAAACACACCTTGTTTACCAGCGAGGAGCTGCGCGCCTTGTACGACCCTGACGGTAAGACAAAGGTAACGACAAACGGCATGGCGCGTGAATTGCGCCGGAGCGGGCTGGTGCAGGCGAACCAAGGTGCCAGCGTGCGCACAGAGATAAGCGGGCATCAGCGGCTGTGGGTATTGCGCGGCGACATTGCCAAGCTGGTTAAGATGAAGCCCGCGGAAGTCGGTGCGCTGTACGACAGGGAGCGGGCGATTGGAGTGAAGAACGTGAAGAAGGAGAAGTTCTAATGAAATCTGATTTGTGCGAACTAGCGCAGCGTATTGTGAGATCACAAGGTAATGAAGTGTGCATTACTAAAGATGGAGAATGCACGCGCCTGTACTGGCATCTACACGAATGCCAGACGTGTCGCATGTTGCGTAGGAAAAACACGTACGAAGAAATGTACGATTAAAGGAGAAATTCTAATGGAATGGGCTTACACGTGGTTAATCGTATTATCGTTTTTCACGATTGGTACGTTCATCGGTGTTCTGATTGTAGAAAGTAGAATTGATAAACTTGAGAACAAGGTAAAGCAAATGACACCGGATAGGAGGTTGGATTAATTGGCGATAACTGTTAAGGCTGTTGTTGATGAAACGCCGTGGCAACGCTACTGCCGTCGGCTAGACCAAGAAATACCGCCGCTAGAACAAGCACTGGAGCAGAAGCATAAAGAAATCCGAGATGAGTTGGTTGTAGCACAGCAGAACTGCAACCCACACATCGACGATGGCGGGTTTATGTATAGTCACTGCACGAAGTGCAGCATAAATCTAGGTTAAAGGAGAAGCATGCCACAAGCAAGTGAAAGGCTACGAGCGAAGTTTCCTGAAGGGGATGTGCAGGCGTGGAATGTGCTGGGCGACAACTTTATTGACGACAAGGGTATTATACGGCGCAAGGACAGAACACTTCGACCCACGGCACGGCAGTTTGATGCGATTGACTATCTGTGCGATGAGTGGGACTACTGTTGGGAAGGGATAACGCAGATACAAGGCGGCCAAGGAGAAACCATGACACAGATACCATTGAACGCCACAGAGAACCAAGTACGTGAATTGTTTGAAGCTGCTAAAGAAATGCTGGCGCAGCAGACACATGGATCGCATGAGTATCACAGTATCGCAGCAGAGAAGTTAGACGCGGCTATACTCAGCATCATGGACAGGAAAGAGCCCATCACCGTTAAGATTGAATCAGCGAACAGACCATCTGATCAGTATGACCACAAAGAGGGTGCGAATGCGAGGCAGGTGGGTGGCGATCACTACCGTGTGCACGGTTCTGAGATGCAGCACTGGGATTACGCGGCGCTGAAGAAATTTGATTACTTCCAGGGCGTGATCACCAAATACGTGGAGCGGTGGAAGTTTAAGAATGGGCTGCAAGACCTTGAGAAGGCGCAACACTATCTTGAAAAGTATATTGAGGAAATTAGGGCGGGAGTGATTAAACCATGATCGGTATTGGTGCGCTGCGCATACAGCAAAATAAAGAGGAGTATCTATTGTTTGCTACGCATATGGATAGGCTCAAGGCTGAGCAACGAATGCGAGGTTACTTGTCTTCGTTGGCTTTTGCTTTGCGGTTGATTACCTACTATGCTGTGTTCCCGGAACACATAGCAGAAATAGATGATGCGTGGCGCTACTATTGCGGGCGCATCGCTGGTATGTTTTAAAGGAGAATCTATGAATCTTGATGAAGCATATGTATTTATCTTTGTGCGGCAGGACTTGTTCAACTGGGAGCAGCTTGTTGCCGTGGCGCATGCCGCCATTGAAGCAGGCGTCGATATGGTGCGCAATATGCCCTTAGCAGAAGCATTCACCTCGGGCAGCAGACCTAACGGCCATCCGAACGTGATCATCGTAGGTTTGCCTGATGAGCAGCAACTAGAAGCTGTATGCGGCAATCTGGTTAATCTAAAGGTCGAATTTGAAACATGGACTGACCCAGATAACCATAGCCAAGGTAGAACAGCGCTGTTCACGCAACCTATGACCAAGCAGACGCGCAACAAGCTGCACCATTACCGTCCGTGGAGCGAGCGCAACAATCTAAACCCGAAAGGCGCAGGTTAGCTAACTTGTTACTTGCGCCTCGTGTAACTTTGTAACTACAATGTTCGCCATCACACAAATCTATGGAGGGATATGAGTACAAACGTATGTAACACCAGCCCGCGCATCGGCGCTGTTAAGCGCAGGCGTGCGCAGACTCGCAAGTATGGCAGCTACAACAACCAACAGAGCGAAGCACCTGGAGCGCGCAAGCGTGCCTTCCTGCAAACTTTGTTTGACAACACAACCAAGCAGCGCCAGGACACAGAGCGTCAGCAGGCGAAGAAAGAGCTGAAGCAGCCCGCTGCACAGCGCAGTAAGTTCGGTAAGATCATGGGTAGAATGCTGAGTGTATTCCGCGGCGGAGCGTTCAGCAGGAAAGGATAGGTTTTGAATGAAACCACTTATTATTGTGTTAGGTACAATCCTGTTGGTGTTTTTGCTGTTTACACTACATAAGGGAGTTAAGGTAGCTCAGCAGGCTACGCAGGAAGCGAACTACTGGCATGATCGCTTTGTGAACGCAACCTGCGTGGAGCTGAAATGACCGACAAGCCTTTGCAGTACCTAGTCAGCGCGCTGCATTACACCTTCGGTGCTGGGTTCTTGTTCTACGCAGCGGTGTCGGTAGCGCATGCCAGCATTGAACGCTGGTATACAATGAAAATCAAACTTGCCAAACGACGAAAGGAATTGCAAGATGCAATCGGAAAGAAATAGTTGGGGATGGTCGCTGGCGCTGGCCGTGCTGGTATGTGCGGCCATTATGTATGCAGTCTGGCCCAGAACGCAGTTAGAAAAACCTTCACCCGTTACGCGACTAAGTGTTGCGGTAGATGGTAAACCGCAAGTACCAGAATTGTACTGGCCTGAAGGCAGTGTGCTTGAATTCAGTTTTGACAACGGCAAGACGTGGGAGCCGTTGCCGTTGAATCTACCTCACGATACTTACATACGAGCGCGGGTGCTGCGATGAAGTTCGGCGGCGCACGCCAAGCAGGCAAAACTACACACATACAATCCGCCTTGTACGCAACCACTTACTACGGGCTGCTTGGCGTACCTGTAGCGGCCACACTAGAGCAGATTGAAGCGCGGTTCAAAGAGCTGGCTGAAAAATTACATCCAGACAAAGTGCTTCAATGGGCTGGTGCACGGCGCACGCATGCTGACTGTGTAGCAGGTGGGCGACAGCGTGGATGCCCGGTATGTGAAGCTACAGTACAGTTCGCTCAGCTTACTGAGGCGCGAGCAACACTGCGCGATAGGGCATTGCGCAAGACGTACGATACTAAGCTGCAACTTGGCGGGCTGCGCTGGTGCTCTAGCTGCAACGGTAAAGGTAAGACGAATTCCGATTTTAAGAAATCTAACCGCAGCGCATGCGCGAAATGCGAAGGAAGAGGGTGCGTATGATGAGACGCGGGCCAGACCGTACGATTGAAGTGTGGAACGATGAAGTTAAAGACTGGTTGCCGTTTGGCAAGTTGTATGGTACTGACGTTGATGCGCTGCGCTGGAATCTTAAACGAGGCACGCGCACGCGATACAGAGGAATTGAAGTGGTACTGCGCAATAACAATGTAGAAGCAGCCAACCCGGTTGAACGTATGCCGGGTTTTGTAGGAGGAGCGAAATGACAAAACAGGAAGAAGAACTTGGTAGTTTGAAGCAAATCTTCAATATACTTAAGACCAAGTATTTTGTACGAAGTCGAGGTTGGACGTGCAGCGGCGCTGTCGCCGATGTGGTACTGGCAATCTATGCTGCTATCAAGGAGTTAGAGCAATGACAACAATCTGGAAATTCACATTGAAGGTTGCTGATTCGCAAACGATTGACATGCCGATGGGCGCGAAGATTTTGCATGTAAATACGCAGGCTGGCGATGTTTGCGTGTGGGCTGAAGTTGATCCACTAGAGAAAACAAAGGAGCATAGACATTTTGAGATACGCGGCACCGGGCATCCAATAGCTCCTATTATCAAGAAACAATACATAGGCACGGTTTTATTTGACAGACTTGTGTTTCATGTATTTGAAAGGTTGTTTTGAATGAACTACGTCTGCGGTTTTCTTAACGTCTGCGGTTTTCTTATTCACAAGCCCTTGATGCTGGTGGCGCTGGTGCGCAAGCAGAAACCAGCATGGCAAGCGGGTCTGCTGAACGGTATCGGCGGCAAGATTGAAAGGTTGTGTGGTGATTGCTTTCATATTGAAAGTGTACACATGCTGCGCTATATGCCGAATCAACCCTATGGCTGTACTGAGTGCTATAAAAATAGACATATGCTGAAGCATGTATGCACGAAGTACACTTACGACAAACTTGAAACACCGTTGCAGGCACAGATACGTGAGTTCAAGGAAGAAACCAGCGTTGAGTTTGTGAATTGGCAACACTATTGCACCGTGTACGGTAAGCAGGTGCGAACTGGAAATCCAGATCGCAGTTACGAATGTCACTTCCTGCGCGGGTTTGCGCAAACCATGCAACCTTTCATGGCGTTGCGTAGTTTGGAACACGAGCAAATCACAACGGAGAACATCAATCACATTACAACGCAGAATTCAATCCCTAATCTGCCGTGGCTGCTGCGTATGGCACTGGATATTGATCAGGACGTGGTGTTGAACTACCAGATGATGGAGAACTACAGATTGATAAACAAACCTGTTGTATCTGTGTAGTTACAGGCGTATAATAGGCGCATCAATCCTACAACCGAGGTAAGAAACATGCAGCGCGCAAAGAAGCGTCGTGCTAAACCTGCGAAGCAGAGTAAGCTGGCTCTGTTCTTGCAAGCCTTAACTGAACTCTACCCTCGTGACAAGCTGTCACCCGGTATCCAAATTGCTTTTCTTCCGTATAATGGCGACGAACCGGGACAGTTCTACGCCAGCCTGAAGCGCTACAATGGTAGGGACCCTAAGGACTTTGAAATTCTATTGACCAGCACTGAATCAACGCTTGAACAGGCTGTAGATGAGCTGATAACATCTTGGTTTCGTTCTACGCGCACGGTACGGAACTTTGTGAACGACAACCTTAAAGGTCACTTTCCCCTACGTACTGAATTACGCAAATACAAATTCAAGCAGGCGGTGCGCCGTGGCAAATGACCTAAAATTACTAGAACCGATGCACGTGGAAGGCAGTCTGCGAATCATGGATGAAGGTCATCTATGGATGCTCGTACGGCGCAGTACAAAGCCCGGTAAGCCCGCTGGTGTTGTATACGCGGTAGCTACTGACCGCGCTGCCTTGTGGCGGTACGTATCTAGAACACGCATGATGGGAACAGGTATGAGCAAAGAAGCACTGATGCGTGATGGCTGGCGGGCTGAGAAAGTTGTTATTGCTATTAGAATGAAGTGGAGGACGGGACATGCCAGCAAGTAAAGCCACACTCGCCAAGGTTTCTTTCATCATGATTGAAGAACTTGGTAAACAGAAAGCCGTCCAGCTTGTGGCGCGTCTTGCCAAAGAGACACGCGGCAATGAAAGTTACAACGTAACCATCCGGCACTTGAACGTATTGTTGCGCAAGTGCATTGCGATGCCAACTCAAACGCCGAAAAAAGCAAAGTCAAACAAAAAATGCAATGGCTACTGCAAAGACCCGGAAGCATGCGTGGGTGGATGCTACGAGTACTAATATGACACCGCAAACCGAGCACTTCCTTAGCGGCATCTACAATCCGGTCAACCGCAGCAACCTTATAACGGCGCTGGCTGCTGGGCAGGTTATGCAGGTTGAACGTCTGCCCGTGGACCTGCTGCCGACCGTGGTGCTGCTGGCCGTGATAGGCGTGCGGCGTTTTAACCAGCAGATTGTGGACGACTACACGGCGCTGCTGCGTCGCATGGCCGCTACGGTGCTTGAGGCCGACCTAAGCCGCACCTTGCCAACGGGAGAACGCTACAACCATCCAGACATGCACATAGTCAGCAGTCTTGTGTTCCAGTTCATGGAAGACGAACGCGGCGCTGCATGGCTGGATGATATGCCTGAATGCTGGTACATGGTGCAGGTATATGAAGAGCTGATTAACTTGGATATAAAGGAGCTATTCAAATGAGCACGAGCGCTAGTCAATGGATAACTGATAACCCCGATAAATTAGCAACCTTTCGGGAAGCCTACAACGACCATTCGCTGCAAAATAAGGATGTTGCTGAACTTTGCGGTATCTCTTTAGGCGCAGAACGGCAAACAAGTTTAACAGGGTACATTTCGGCAATCGCAAGGTTGCTAGAGTGTCCGCGTAGACGAGCATTTCGCGCTCGTTATGGGACTTCTCAACGTAAGTCCCGCGAAACTGCTGCTCAACGTGTCGCACGTTTGAAACGCGAATTGATGCAGGCTGAGACAGATGCGACGCAGGAATTTGCAAAACAAGAACAACGTATTCGCGCCTTTGTAAATGAATTCGGTGGGTACGCTGCTTTCGTTGTCAAATTAAAAGGAATGAAATGGTAGGTAACTACCAACACAAGGAGGGTTAGACTGATGCCAAACCTAAACAAAAGCATAAGAGAAAAGTATGATGCAGGTGTTAGCGGCGAGTCTTTAAAAAATCTAGCCATTGCCGAATTCTTTGAAGCATTGGCTAAACTGACTATAAATCTGAACGACAAACTCAATGACCTTATAAAGAAAGGACGCTCGTGAATCGACCACAATTCAGCATGTTCCAGATTGTTACCTACCTGCTACATGAGCATCACGAAAATACGCCGTGCGTAACGGTTTCACTTTCAGCTAACCCAGAAACAGGGCGGCGAGAAGTGCGCGCCTGCCAGCGCGAAGGCTACGTTACCATGATTACGCACTGGCGGCGCGGTGATGAGTACGGGTATCTGGTGACTGACCAGTTTGGAAAACGCAACTGGCTTTGCGAAAATGAAATGATACCTGTCGTTGACCATGAGAAGCGACCAGTGTTTAATCGCAAGTCGCAGTATCTGGCCACCCAGCGCGCCTATGCACATACCACGTTCGTCGTAGAAACAACGCGCAGCGGTCGATTTAAAAGCGATAAACCGAACGTAGAGAAAGTACGAGCCGCGCATGTCTAAGAACACGGTACATTTAACTTCAGCTCAACTGCACCAGTGGATGGATAGCGGGCTGCTGTTGAGTAGTATCGTTGACGGCGCGCAACAGCGCTTTACTAGGTCTGCCCCTGTGTATATGTGGGACTTGACTGCGTTCAACCGTATTATTGAAAGCTACAATCGGTCGCAATCAGTTTCGCAGTTCTTCCAGCAGGAAATTACGTCCATGCGCGGGCTGCTGCGCACGCATCGCACCACGCGCAACAATCGCAGCAACGACAAGGAAAAGAAGTAATGCCTAACCAGTCGGAGCAGGAACAGATTGAACAAGAGCAGCAAGAAAAGCAACAGTTAAATTTGATCAAAGAATACCTAGACGGCATTCACGATCCGGAAGAAACATCAGAATTACATGGCGACGCGCTTGATAGGTTTATCGGCTGGTTGCATCAATACTACACAATCAAGGAGAAAACTTAATGCAGCAACCCGTTCTGCGAAACAACGGCATCCGCGATATACCGCTCGAACCTATAGGTACCGACCACGGCGGGCAACCTATATATGTAATAGCTCAGCGCTTGCAGGGTAAGGCGCAGGCATGGCATCGGCGCAAGGGCTGCCCGCGTTGGCTGTTCAGGCTGGTGAAGGCGAACTGGCGCTGCGTGCGCTGGGTTGTGATGGTGCGTGTATGACAGCGGGATGCGCGGCTGTTACGTGGAATGGTGCGCGCCTTATTAGATGCTGCGCAGTTCGCGCAAGAACGAACCTTTGTCGCGTGGTTGGCATCGTAACACTTAAAGTCAATTTATGCGCACAGCACCAAAGTTTCTTTCACCGTCCGTGGCATGGCGTAATCGTGACACGACTTAAGGAAAAGATATGATTGGCCAATGTTCTAAGTGCGACATGTCGCCAAACAACAGCATCCACAAAAATCCGAAGCAGGTTGGATTTCATGAGTACGTTGAAATACCACCACCTATAACCTGCACTGTGACAGAACGGTTTAACTTTGGTGTTGTAGCAGGAATTCGCATGATCTATAACTGCTTAACGTGCGGTGCGTTGATAGATAAACTTGATTTAGAAAGACATAACGATTGGCATAACAAACATGGCGAAACTACAGTTCTTTAAACCAATGCTCGCGGCCAAGGTAACTAACCCGGCAACGCTGTTCTACCCGCTGCTGGCAAGCCCTAAGCTGGACGGTGTGCGCGCCACGGTGCAGCACGGGCAGGTGTGGAGCAGGAATCTAAAACTCATACCGAATGCTTATGTGCAGCAGATATTCGGCCGCGCTGGGCTCAACGGGCTTGACGGTGAACTTGTAGTTGGCCCGCCTGCCGATGGTAGCGCTGTGTTCCGCCGTACCAGCAGCGCCGTGATGAGCGTTGATGGCAAGCCAGAAGTGACGTTTTGGGTAATTGACGCGCACGAACTTCTTTATGGCGTTAAGGCTGAGCATACGGCTTTTCATAAACGATTAGTTTGGGCAGATAAATTGATTAGACGCGCACGTCACGACTTGCCGAACTGGCCTATTCGTTTAAATAATCGTAGTCTAGTGCAAAGCTGCCTTCAAAAAGTACCGCAGCAGCAGATTGACGATGTTGAAGCGCTGCAACGGTTTGAGCGATTCTGCCTTGGTGAAGGATACGAAGGTATCTGCATGCGCGACCCTTTCGGCAAGTATAAGCAGGGACGAAGCACTCTGCGCGAAGGCGGGCTGCTGAAGTTGAAGCGCTTTAAGGATGGTGAGGCACGTATCCTTGGCGTGCTTGAATTGCTGCACAACGAAAACACAGCCACTATCAACGCACTTGGACACACCGAGCGCAGCACGCACAAAGCAAACCGCACGGCGGGCGGTACGATGGGCGCGTTGCATGTACGTGACCTTAAGACCAAGGTAGCGTTCAACATCGGTACCGGGTTCAGTGCAGAAGAACGTCGTAGCTTCTGGGACTTCCGCGACGAAGCTGTTGGCAAAATCGTACGCTACAAATTTCTACAGATAGGTATGAAGGATAAACCGCGTCACCCGGTATTCACCGGGCTGCGCGATAAAAGAGATATATGAAGGAAATACAGTTAAACCGTGGGTTCGTTGCGATTGTTGATGATGATGATTTCGATAAAGTAAGCACAAAGAAATGGACTGTGTCTATTACACGAGGATTTTATGTCACAGTAATCAATGTCTCACAATCAAATAACAAACAGGTAACGACACAGCTGTCCCGATTTATTATGGGCGTTGATAAGACTGGCGATAAACGACAAGTTGTTTTTAAGAATAGTAATAGGATGGATTTTCGTAAAGAAAATTTAGTATTGGAATTAAGAAGTACGGTGTATTTAAAAGTTGGACTACGCTCTCATAATACTTCTGGGTTTACTGGCGTTAGCTGGGACAAACGCTCAAAACAGTGGGAAGCATATATAACTCGCGGCAATAGTAAAGTCCGTCTCGGTTCTTTTAAGAGCAAAAAAGAGGCGGCAGCAGCGTACGAAATAATGAAAGAAAAATACCTAGAGCAGAATAATGCCACTGCATGAAGCACAGTTAAAATGTCAAGATGAAATAGGCGGCGCGTATTGCTGCCAAGACTCTATTGATTTTGAATTTCCATTTCGCGGTATGACATTCGTTATCGAATTACCCTCTTTTAGCATAGGTGTGGGTAGGTGTAAATTTTGCGGCAAGACGTTTCCAAATGTGCGCGGCGTGCGTATCATGCGCTACCCTAACGGTGACGGTGAAGAGCATGGTAATTGGTTGATGATTGGCCGTATAGATATTGACGAGAAACCAATTGATGCAAAGAAAATTGAGAAATGAGTATAGCGCAGCGCATCTTCGAAAAAATGTGTACCTGCTCAGATACGAATTGCCCGTGGCATTACGCGCAGAACATCCGCGCTTTCTTGCAAGAGTTTTATGCGCAGACGGAAGTCAATCCGTTCAACAAGCAGGAACATGTGTGGCGAGCGAAGGCGGTATTCGCTGTGCAGGTCAGCCGTGCCACGGGCGGGCAGCTTGTATGGCTAAGCAGCCTGCGCAGCGTGCAACGTGGTTTAGGGTATGGTACAGAGGCTCTGGCGTGGCTTACAGAGCTCGCCCAGCGGCACCGGGTAGCCTTGGCAGGGCTGGTGCAACCATGCGGCCAGCAGCAGCCACAGTTAACGCGCCAGCAGCTTAAAGCGTGGTACACGCGGCATGGCTTTATAGTGCAGCCCGATGGGCGCATGTACAAACTTCCAAAGGAGACAAATCATGACGATCACACACCAAGATCACCAATTACCAAAGGATAGATTCACCAATCGACAATACCCGTATGAACGAAAACCACGGCATAGTCGTAACTATAGTTGGAGGACACGTGACGCAGGCATCGTAGCTCTACTTTGTCTTTATCATAGATATAAGAATCAAATAGTGAATAGTGATGCGCGTGCCTATAACAATAATTTTGCTGATGCAGGTTTGACGGCAAAAGGTGCATGGAATTTCTTAAAGCAAGTTTGTCCTGATCTATTTGAAGATTATAAAGAACAGACAGGGCGACTGCCAACTGCTAACGCAGTTATTCAACGCACTCATAAATGGTACTACAATAACGGTCCTAAAGGTGTGGGCGGTAAGCACACGCAATCAAAGGAACATCCGGAAAAATGGAAATCAAATTTTCCTGAACACGAAAAAGAAGCTATGCGTCGTTGTCAAGAACATCGTAAGGTAACTTAAAATTGAATACATCATTACAAATCAAAGAACAACTCTACCAACGCGGCGTGAAGTTGGCGAAGCGGTTTTGTGACGTCAACAAAATACCGCATCCGATATTTATAACGTACGATGAACTATCACACGCATTCGTCAGTACTCAAGAAACCGCGGATGCTATACGCTTCGCGCGCAAAGTGATGCCGAATGCCGCGTTGGTGGGAGCACATACAGGACTCTACAGCCGCGGAGTTATCTTCGTTAACGTAGCGGTGACGGCGCTGCCCGTGCAGCAACCCGGTATGCGACGTTGGAGCTGGCCCGGTTGGAAGACTGACCGCACGGCTGTCGGTGTAGTAGCTCACGAGCTGGGTCATTATGTTGAAGAATGCTTGCGAAGTCGTGATGAACGTTGGTGGGGACGAAGTCCTGAATGGGATAGTATCTTAAAACAACATAAGAAGCAAGTTAGCAGCTACGAACCAAAGCAATGGGAAGCATGGGCAGAGACGATGCGTTTGTTTATACTTAACCCGCATCTTCTAAAGTTCGCATTACCGCATCGTTTTCAATTTATTAAAGATCAGTGCAGTTTAAAACCCAGCGAACCCAGAGGGTGGAATACCGTGTTGGCAAATAAGAACTACTTTGCCGCTGCGGAACGCTGGATAGCAGCGCCGCACGGCTGATGCCTTTTACATGGAAGTCTCACCCAGAATATTTCAAAGCGTACCAAAAGAGATACAAACAGAAAATACGAGACGAATGTATTGCCGCGCTGGGCGGTATGTGCGTTGTATGCAACAGTCAACTATTCTTAGAGCTGCACCACGAAGATCCAAGCATAAAAATCAGCCATCGCCTAACCAGCATGAGTAAGGAACGGCGACGGCAGGAACTTAAGAAATGCCATCTGCTATGTCGTACGCATCACAAGCGCTGGCATGCTATCTACTGGAGGCTACGTGCAGGGGAGACAATTGACGCTACCGAGATTGCAAGGTACGGTTTCACGCTTGTTAAAGGTGCTGGCGCAGGCTGATGCCATTGACTGGGAAGCAGGCACTGGGTATTACCAACGCCTCAACGCTGTGCTGCTGGCGCTGGCTGATCACTACGGTTACACCGTGTCTTCAACCGTGGCCGCGTTTGTAGCCTTGAGCCCGAACAACGATTACCATAAAAATCTACGCAGCCTTGCGACGTTGATGTACTGGCATTTACGCCAGCGACCAGTCACAGAAATCACTACCACTGCGTTCAACGCCTGTCGCCAGCGCGCCTATGACTTTCTAGGAGGCGTTGATTTCCTTGGACGCACCAAAGGCCTGAAGACACGCGCCTTCTATCGCTGCATACTTGAGCCAGCGAACAGAGATTGCCCTATAGTGGTCGACGGCCACATGGTCAATGCGTGGTGCGGTCAAGTAAACAATTTGAAATTAGTTGCCACAATGGGCTTCAACTATGCTGAAGTTGAACGCGATGTGCGCAGCGTCGCCGATGTACTTGAATATAGAATGCACAGTCCGCAGCAGATTCAAGCCGTGATATGGTTGACATGGAAGCGCATTAACAGAATCTACGCGCCATCTACCTTGGATTTGTTTGGCGATCACTGGCAGATACAGCGCACCGTTGCAGATCTTAAACCTTACCCATTGCAATCTATAAAATAGGCTTTTATAATTACTGGGCTTCAAACATTACCCAACAAACAAAAGATCGGGAGGTGACTTATGCGCAAGCAGAAAGGTTAGCCGAAAGGCTTGCTGATTGTTGTAACGCCGCGCAACGTGGATAGAGGACCAACCTTGTGACGAAGCCCTTGCGCGGCGCTGGGAACAATCATCAATGCAAAAAGATACTAAGACAGAGTACGAACTTAAATTGCAAGCAAAGCTACCTCACCATTTAGAACCCGATGTCTACAGCACAAGCGGCGGCATGTTCAACTTAGTATTGTACAGATTGACACCGCTTGAACTTGAGAAAATTACCAACGCTTTGCGTGCAACAGAGCAGCCAACCAGTGAGCAGCCATTCCACGGTTCAGTAATGGCAGATGGCCCAACGTAAGAGATGGCAAAATCAAAAACCACCAAACCACCAATCCCTAAATCCGCAGCACAATGCGCTGACCTGCTGTATAAAACACGCGAAGAACGGCTGGCGCTGCAAAAGCAGGTTGAGAAGCTAGAAACGCTTGAATCTACGCTGAAAGACTTCTTCATCAACAGTTTAAGCAAAGACAGTACGGGTGTTGCTGGCCGTATTGCTCGCGTGCAGGTTAACCCCAAGCCTGTTCCTATTGTGGAAGACTGGGACAAGCTGTACACGTACATCAAACGCACTGGGCAGTTTGACTTGATGCAGAAACGACTTAGCACAACAGCCGTTGAAGAACGCTGGGAAGCAAAGAAGCAAGTACCCGGCATCGGCCGTCTACAGGCTAAGACTGTTAGTTGCACACTACTGAAGGGAGCGAAATGATTAAGCCCGGAGATAGAGTAAAAGATTTAATCACAAACTTTGAAGGTATCGTGGTGTGTCGTACCGAATGGTTGAACAAATGTGTGCGTATCTGTGTTCAGCCTGAACAACTGCACGACGGCAAACCCATTGACGGCCAGACCTTCGATGAATAACAACTTGTCGTGCTTGAAGCGAGAGCCTTCTGGAAGAAGGACGCGCTTGCGGGCGGTATAGGATTCCCCGAAACTGTACAAACGGGCGGGCCAACACCGAACGCCGCGCAGCGTCCAAACGCGAAATGAAAACTCTACAAGACCTTGTGAAGAAGTGGCGTGAAATAGCTGACTATGATTCTACAGGATCTGCTCAGCGTGAAACGCTTGTAGAATGCGCCTCCGAACTTGAAACCGCAATCGAAATCGTAGTATTACCTAAGGAGCACTAACTTGGCTAAACAACCTGGAAAGAAAACAACAGCAATGACGAAGTGGGATGCAAAGCTGGCGGAGATGGCGGCAAAGGCAGCAGCCAACGAAGTGACATCCGGCGGCAATGTAATCGGCACGCAGGGCGGGCGTCTGCGCTATAAAGGCGCTGACATACCTGAAAATAAAATGCGTGTCGTTATCATAGATAAGATTTTCGCCAATCTGTACTACGAAGGTGTCTTTGATCCCAGCAGCCCTGCCAGCCCGGCCTGCTATGCTTACGGCAGGGAAGAAGAGGGTATGGCACCGCACGATGATAGCCCTAATAAGCAGGGCGAGGACTGCGCAAGCTGCTCGCAAAACGAGTGGGGAAGCGCTGACCGTGGCAAGGGCAAAGCGTGTAAGAACACGCGCCGTCTGGCCGTGCTGGCTGAGAGCGACTTAGGAGAAGACATACTGCAAGCTGAAGAGGCTTACGTGCATGTTCCTGTAACCAGCGTTAAGGCGTGGGCAGGCTACGTGCGCCAGCTTGAAAGCACTCTGCACCGTCCGCCGCTGGCTGTAGTAACCGAAATCGCTCTTGTGCCTGACGATGACGTGCAGTTCCGCATGACATTCAAAACCGTTGAACAGATTGATGACGGTGACGTGCTTGAAGCGCTGACGCAGAAAGCTGAAGCCGTCTCCAAAGTAATTGAGTTCCCCTACGTACAGATCACACCTGCTGAAAAGCCAGCACGCGGCAATCGCCGCTCTGCGCCTCCGCCAGCACGCGGCAGACAGGCAGCGCCAGCGGCGAAAAAGAAACCTGCCAAGTTTGCATAAATCATAACCGAGGCGGGCAGCCTAATTTACTATTGTCATAACTCTGCCCGCCTCTGCTTTCTCTAAGGAGAAATCAATGTTCAATGCTACGCAATTACTTGATCTGAAATTTGCTGATCTTAATAAAGCGTTGCGCGATTTGAGTGAAGACCAATGCAGCGCATTGTTAAAAGAAGAAAAGAAAAAGCGCCGTCGCTTCAGCTATCTCATGCGCATTTATGGGCGGTATAACACCTTGCGCTGTGAACGTGAGCGGCTGGCAATTCATAGTATCGCAGTTAACGGACAGGAGGTTCAACTCAATGGCTAAGATACAACAACAGCGTATCGCACGCGGCAATCGCGTTAAATACGATGTAGAAGGCGTTATCCATGAATACTGGCGACGCGGTGCCAACAGTGAGCGCGCTGAGTTGGTAGAGGAATTTAGAAACGCCGTAGTACAGGGCGGCAATATGTTCAAGAATTTCCTTGCCGAAGTAACCGAGGAAGCATATAGACAAAGTTTGCCACCTGTGAACGCGATGGCGCTGGCGATGATGTACGGCATGGCGATTGGTGTGCTGGCTGAGAAAGAGCGAGTAGAACGAGAAAAGAAATTGATTGTATGAAGGCACCTAAGCGCATAACGCTCGATTTTGAAACAGATGGCATTGAACCTCGCCCGCACTACCCACCGAAACCCGTTGGTTTTAGTATCCGCTGGCCCGGCGAGAAGCGAAGTAAATACTGGGCCTTTGCACATCCGGAAGGCAACAACTGTACCCGTGAGCAGGCGCGTCGTGAGTTGAGCCGTGCATGGAAAAGCGGCATTCCACTACTGGGTCAGAATATGAAGTTTGACGTTGATGTAGCGCAAACTCACATGGATATGCCGAAGATTAGCTGGGAGCGCGTGCACGACACTTTGTATCTGTTGTTTTTGGCCGACCCGTATGCTCGCAGCTTCAGTTTAAAACCCAGTGCCGAGCGCATATTGAATATACCCAGCACGGAACGCGATGATGTACGTGACTGGATTATTGCCAACGTATCTGAAGCACGGCGCAGCCCTAAAAAGTGGGGAGCCTACATTTGCCGCGCACCGGGCGGGCTGGTAGGGCGCTACGCGGACGGCGACGTCTTGCGCACCGACAAACTGTTTGACCATTTATACCCTTCCATCTACGAACAAGATATGCTGGAGGCATACGATCGTGAACGGCAACTGATGCCAATCATGCTCGCTAACGAGCGTGAAGGTATACGTGTTAATTTACCGCTGCTTGAGCGCGATTTCAAAATTTACACAGCCGCGCTTGAAAAAGCGGATATATGGTTGCGCAAAAAACTCGGTGTCAAGGATTTGAATATTGATGCCGATAACGATATGGCTGATGCCCTGGAAGCTGCTGGCGTAGTTACGGAATGGAACTACACAGCGCCGACCAAGCGCCATCCGGAAGGACAACGCAGTGTAAGCAAAAAGAACCTGACTGCGGACATGTTCAATGATAAACGCGTCGCCAGCGTGTTTGGCTACCGCAACATACTATCTACCTGCCTAGGAACCTTTATGGAGCCGTGGCTGCACGTAGCGCGTGAAACGGGCGGGCGCATACATACGCAGTGGAACCAAGTACGAGGGGAAGAGAAAGGCGGTGCTAAGACAGGGCGGTTCAGCAGCAGCCCAAACTTCCAGAACATACCAAAGAACTGGAAAAAGGCGATTGCAGATGGCTACGTCTATCCTGCGTTCTTACGTGTACCAGAGTTGCCGAACATGAGGCAGTATTTTCTGCCTGATGAACGAAGCCATTTGTGGGGTCGCCGCGATTACAATCAGCAGGAGTTGCGCCTGTTAGCTCACTTTGAAGATGGGCAGTTGATGCAGAATTACATCAACGATCCGCGATTGAAAGGAGCAGAGAAAAAATTATGGTACGACATTCATCGTGATGTGCAACAGTGCATACTTGAAGAAGTAGGCATTGAGTTGCCGCGTGATCCTACCAAAATTTTGAATTTCGCTGACATTTACGGTCGAGGTCAGGCGATGCTGGCGGTAGCTCTAAACACCGATATACAGACTATTCGCCGCTTGCGCAAAGCTAAGGACAAGCTGCTGCCCGGTATTCGCCAGTTGAACGAAGCCTTAATCAAGCGTGGTAAAGCTGGGTTGCCGATCCGCACTTGGGGCGGCAGGCTGTATCTGGCGCAGCCACCAGGTTACAGCAAGAAGTATAAGAAAGTGATGGATTTCTATTACAAACTGCTCAACTACCTGATTCAAGGCAGCGCCAGCGACGTCACTAAGGAAAGCATCATCCGCTACCACGCGCATCCCAAGTGTGGTCCGCGCACGGGTAATGCACGCTTTTTAGTAACCGTGCATGACGAGAATGATATCAGCGCACCTAAGCGCGCCATGAAGCATGAGATGACGCTGCTGCGCGACGTGATGCAGAGCGTGAAGATGGACGTACCTATGCTCAGCGACGGCGAGATCGGCAAAGACTGGGGCCACTTACAAGAATTGAAGGAAGATACACGACTCAATTTTCAAAGGAGTGTGTAATGGATAGACAAGATCCGTACCTAAAATTGCGATTTGCACAAATTCACTTAGTACAACAAACACCAGAAATCAAAAATCCAACATCGTCGCATCCTGATCGCTTAGCTGTACGCATATTAGAAGCGTGCGCCGTGTTGGTAGCAGTTACAGAATGGTCTGAATCTGTTATTTCAGCGCTGCCAAAAATTGAAAGGCGATTAAATGACCAGAATCGTTAAAGGAAAGAAAACCGTCAACAAGGTTCTTCAGATGCTGGCGTGGTCATTTAGTCGTTGGAAGGATTATACCAACTGCCCTGCGCAAGCACGCTATAAACACGTAGATAAAATAAAAGAACCCGACAGTCCTAGCGGCGCGCATGGCGACGCCGTGCATAAAAACGCGGACAAGTATGTAAGCGGCAATTTGAAGACGTTTCCAAAAGAACTTGATGTGTTCAAAAAAGAAATCAATGACCTGCGCAGGCGCAAAGCATTAACAGAGCAGCAATGGGCTTTTACACGCGATTGGGAAAGCTGTGACTGGTTTGATATGCCGCGTGCGTGGTTGCGCATCAAGGTAGACGTTCACTATCTTGAAGTGGCTAAAAAACCTGTAGGCAGCAGAACACACGGTTTTACCAATCAAACTACGGTCGTCATCATTGACTACAAGACAGGTAAGGTGCACGCCGAAGAACACAAAATGCAGCGCGATTTGTATGCGTTGGGCGCGATGCTTATGTACCCTGATGCCGCTGCTGTGCAGGTTGCGCACTGGTACGCCGACAGCGGTGATAAACATGAAGATGATTACACAGCCGACCAGCTTGATGAATTGAAGCAGCAGTGGCTCACGCGCACAGTGCCGATGTTTCGCGATAGACGTTTTGCGCCGAAACCCGGCAATCATTGCAGGTGGTGCTTCTTCAGCAAATCAAAGAATGGACCGTGTAAATTTTAATGTCTACGAAAACTACATCAAAGATTCAATACCGCTGTGTGGACGATTGCGTAAGAGAAGGATGTCCCGGACACACCATGCATTTAGTTAGCCATCGTACAGTGAACGTAGTATCTGTGTATATTGATAACAAGATCGGCATTTCATTTGACAGTAACCAGTGGTATGCTTTGCTGGAACTTGCCAAAGAATTGAAAGATTAGCATGCTTGAACACAACATTGAAAAGCCCGTGTGCCACTGGGCTGATGCGTGCGGGCTGCTGCACTTAAAGCTGAACGTGCTGGGCAGACGCGGGTACACAGATAGAATTTTCTTTATACCGGGCGGTCGCCCCTGCTTAATGGAGTTCAAGCGACCGGGTAAGAAACCTAGACGTTTACAGCAGCACACCATCAGTATTCTAAAGAAACTAGGTTACGATGTCACCTATTTTGACAACAAAGACAAAGCCATTGCCTATCTCAAGGAATTACTTAGAAGAGAAAAAGAAGGCAAGTTCTTCGCAAAAACAATCAGCGACGCTTTTGCCAAAATCGTACCAAGAAGATTTACCCACGAACTTGATGCCAGAAAATACATTTTTGCAACAGGATTGGATACCACACCCGTATCAAAAAATGGCAGTGCAGTTCCTGCTAAAACAATGCAGCGCAGGTCTGTTCTTAGACCCAGGACTGGGAAAAACCAGCATCGCGTTAAAAGCACTAGACATACTGCTGAAAAATAAACTGATTCGTCGTGCGCTGGTGGTGCCGCCTTTGCGGCCAGCGTATGAAGTATGGCCCGTGCAGATTGACCAGTGGAAACAGTTCAGCCACCTGCGTTGGAACATACTGCACGGCGATAACAAGGACGATGCCGTTAATACGGACGCGGATGTGTACATTATCAATCCTGATGGGTTGCCGTGGTTCTTTGCCAATCGCACCGGGCAGTCACCGTTCAATATAATCAAGCCTGAATTGCTGATCATTGATGAAAGCAGTAAGTTCAAACACACGCGAACACGGCGGTTCAAGCTGCTGAAGCCGTTCTTATCACGTTTCCAACGACGCTGGATACTTACAGGCAGCCCGAATCCTAATGGGTACATGGATTTGTTTGGGCAAATCTACATTCTAGACTTAGGAAAGGCGCTGGGCGAATACATAACGCATTTCCGCATGAATTATTTTATACCCGCTGGAGGCAGCGGGCCAATCGTGTACAACTGGCGATTGAAGCAGGGCGGCGAAAAGGCAATCCAGCGCGCCATCAAGCCGCTGGTGCTAAGTCTGGATGAAAATGAGTACCTCAAGGTACCCAAGGAAGTACCGAACATTATTCGCGTGGCACTGCCACCAGCAGCGCGCAAAATTTACGATGACCTTGAAGATGAAATGATAGCTGAACTGGAAGATCGCAGCGTAGTTACCGCCGTGAACGCAGCCGTCGCCAGTATGAAATGCTGTCAAGTTGCCAGCGGCGGAATCTATATTAACGAACTGAAAAACGAGCGCATCAACCGCATCAGTAAATTGCTGCACAATGCCAAGACCGAGGCACTGGTAGATCTAGTTGAAGAACTGCAAGGTGTGCCGCTGCTGCTGGGCTTTGAGTTTGACCATGACCTGGAACGCATACTGACCGCGTTCCCGCGGACGCCATACATTAAAGGTGGTGTCAAGCCCGACGATGCGCGGCGCATCATACAGCAGTGGAACGGCAATAAGCTGTCGCTGTTCGCCTGTAACGTCGCCAGCGTAGCGCATGGGCTTAATCTGCAAGAAGGTCAGTGCCAGCACGTAGCGTTCTATACCGTGCCTTGGGACTTTGAAAACTACGACCAGTTTATCCGCCGCGTGCGCAGGCAGGGTAACAAGCACGGCCACGTGATCGTCCACCACTTTATAGCCCGCGACACCGTAGATGAAAGTAAACTGCGCGCCATGCGCAGCAAAGAACGCACACAGCGCGGGTTGATGCAGGCTCTACGCACGTATATTAAGGTGCGCCACCAGACACCATAGATCTATTGCAATGGTGTAGTTATAAAGGTATAATACTGGTAGAGGTAAAAGACGGTGGACGACAGGCGCGTATTAGACCATCTGCTGTATCTTGCTACCAAGTACACCTTGGAAGTACAGGCAAACGCCGAACCACGTTCGAACAATATCAGGGACTTGGAGGAACGATTTTTGCTGTACATACAGCATCGCTTAAGAAACTACGCGCTGACAAGTAATGAAGAACTAAAGAAAGGGAGCGCAGCATGAAAAAATTTGTTATAGGAATATGGGTAGCTGTTGGGCTGCTGGCGGCATTTAACCTTGGTTTGTCGCAAGCGGTTTCAAAATTGTGGGTCAATGTTGAATGGACGAACCACACTCACACCTTATTGTTCGTTGAAGATCGCGAAACGCATACACGCTGTTACGCTATTGTCGCCAACTTTGCAGATGGTGGTACGGCTATCAGTTGCGTTACGGCGGTGAAATAATGAAGACAGAATATTTTGTTGCGTCACAAAGCTGGTGGCACTGGCAACAACTGGGCATCGCACAGACGCAAACTCTGTTACGATATGGTGAAGATGTGCGCGCCATTAATGCAGCCCGCCTGCGACTAAGCCCGCCGTGCTGGGTTGCGTCAGTTTTCGTACGCGCTGCCTAAGTGATTGAAAACAGGTCTGATAAAGTCAGGCCTATTTTTCACTTTTTGCTTGCATGCCTGTAACTACAGGCGTACATTATGTGCAGTAACAGTTCATTGACAACACAGGGCAGGCGGAGTTAAACGGTTAAACTGCAACGCACTTGCAGAGGGCCAGCCCGAAAGCTACGGCGGTTTTCAAGCGCGCAAGCCACCGCCTCCACAAGCCCTTGGCAAAGTACCAACCACCTGCGAAGCAGGCTGCGACGTGTAACGCGCATAAAAGCGGATGTACACGCAATGCCCAGCCGAGCGGGCGGCACTTTAGCCAAGGCGCAACCCGTAGCGGTTTGCAGCACCTTATACACTGCATGAAATGCAGCGCGATTGCCGCGAAAGCACGGCAACCTTGTATAAGGTGCTGCAAACCGCTAGGAGGCGGCAAGAAATGTGGCATGAAAATGACGACCTTAAGATTTTAGAAGCGATGGGCAAATTTCCGCAAGAGTTTGCACTGACGCACGACCGTACTGGCCGTTATCGTATTTCGCAAGGTGCGAGCTACGTAGACAGTCAAGGACAAGTCATGCTGTACACACAACGCCTGCAAGATGGCAAATGGTTGGATTACGCTAAAGGCACACCGAACGAACTGCTGATTGCAATGGTTCGCATTGCGTAAGTGAAACCGTTAAGGAGGCGGCAAGAAATGGCACGAGGATTTGCGCTTTACGCTCAAAACTTTGCTCGCGGTCTGTGTACAGACTTAGCGGGCTTTGCGCACTACCTGCGCCGTCTTCTATGGCTCTAGAAAAAGAGCGAAACACGGCATTGCGCCGTGTCTGCCTGTAAAATCAGGCACTGATGAGCTCAGGTATAAGGTACCAGCCGCAGAAATTCAACTAAGAAAAGGATAAACAAAAATGAAAAACTCAAAGAAAGTTGCTCGTCGTTCCGTTGGTCGTTACACTGGCAAGAAAATCGTCGTCATCAACCGCGAACACGGTGCTCGCAAGGGTACCAAGCGGCAGAAGGGCATGGACATCATCCTGACCAGCAAGACCACCGATAAGGCCATTCCAAAGCTGAAGAAAGTCGGCGCGGACAACAGCTTCATCCGCTTTGCTGTGGCGTCCAAGCTGGTTAAGCTGGCCGCGTAGTTCGCAGAGCACAGTAGTTACCAAGCCCAGCACATCACTCCCTGCTCGCTGGGCTTGGCTGCTGTAATGCGGCATGCAGGTTGCAAGCCCTGCAACGCTCCAAAGGAGATTTACCATGACCCGCCGTTACCACAACGTCAACGAAGCACCGTTCTATACGCGCATGGCTAACACCACACAAGCCGACATGACACGCAGGAAACCTGCAAAGCCCGCTATGGCGGTTGACGACACAGACAACGAATTTGACCGTATGGTGCCGCCTGCACCTGCGCAGCAGTTACCGTTAGATGGTGTTGGCCCTGCCCACCTGAGCACAGCACAGCGAGCGTTGCAGTTCATTACAGGCGGCAACGCTACCTTCACGCTGCGCAGCAAAGCCACGGGCGCACGGTATACCTATAAGGTGCGCCGTGCCAAGGACAACCCAGCCTACGCGAACAACGGTGTGGTGTACTTTGTCAGCCTGCTAAGTGGCCCGGACAACACGGGCGATTATGTCTACATCGGCATGATTAAGCACAACGTCTTCCAGCTTACCCGCAAGAGCCACATGAACAATGACAGCATACCTGTTAAGGCGTTGGCATGGAGTCTGCGCCGACTGGTAGGTGGCATACTGCCCGCCGAGCTTGAAATATGGCACGCGGGCAAGTGCGGCAGATGCGGGCGAACGCTCACCGTTCCTGAAAGTGTAGCCAGCGGTTTCGGCCCGGAGTGCGCGGGCAAGCTGGGTATGTAAAAGGTAAGCGCAGAGCACGCGGGCGCTGCCCGCGCAATGCGGCATGCAGGTTGCAAGCCCTGCAACGCTAAAAAGGAGAACAGAAATGCCACCAACTATCAATTACAATGTGCGTTTGCGCACTGTAACGCTGGCAGAATTCGAAACGCTGGCGCTGCACCTTGGCGCGCACTTTGAACTTGAAAACCGCAACGATGGCGTTAAGCGCTATCAGTGCACACACTGTGAGCAATGGTTCAACGGCGATACGTCAATCCAAAGCCTACTGATACATGCGCAACATGAACGGCGCAATGATTGTGATACATGCGCGGCGCTAGAATTCAAACCCATCACAGCAGCATAAAGCAGAGGGCAGCCCGCGAACCGGGCTGTAATGCACAGAGCGCGTCCCAAGTCGCGCATGAGGCAGATGGAGGCCAATCATGGCTACTAAACAGGGTACGATAACAGCGAAATCCATCGTTCAGTTATTGCCCGTTCGCATTGAGAAGAAGCACAGTGTTCGCTTTGACGCCGAGCAAGGTGCCAAGGACCCAGCGCTGACCAGTATCTACGTCAGCAAAGCTGCTATGCTCAAAGCTGGTATTGACCCCGATGCAGTAAGCGGGTTCAAGGTAACGCTGGAGCCTATTGCCTAAGCAGAGGACAGCCCGGTTTCGTGCCGGGTTGTAATGCACACAGGCGGTTCCAAGTCCGCCATGAGGCAGAACAGGAGAAGGGAAATGCCCGACGGTAGTAAACGTGAACGCAGTTTTTACGACTGCGTAGCCAATGCAGGCGCAGCGCTTGCCAGTATTGTCGCTGACCAGCCCACCAGTAAACTCAGCAAAACGGAAGTTAGAGAACGCTTATACGAGTGCGTCAATGATGTGGTTGAGGCGCTGCAAATTGAAGATGACAGCGTTAAGCGGCGCATCACCTTAATCACAGGTACGTAAAGACGCAGAGCACAGCCCGCGCACCTTGCCTCGCGGACTGTAATGCGGCATGCAGGTTGCAAGCCCTGCAACGCAGTTAAAGGAGAATGCAATGCCAAAATCTGAATTAATCGCCAACGATGGTGATCGTCGTATCATCGTTGAACTGATTCCCGGTTCACTCTACTATCAACTGATGCCACAACGCTTCTCAGCCGTCGACGGCGAGTGGGTGGACGAACGAAGAATTGCTGAGTATCGCCATGAAGACCAAGTGAATCTCTTCATCGCCGACACGCTGCGCGGGCCATCTGTAATACACTCAGCCAGAAAATCCAGGTAGCACAAGCGGAGTTTTACTGCTCCGCTTGGAATTGCGTTCTAGCGCATAGCCAGTGGCAGCCAAACCCTCAGCCACTTGAACGAACGCAGTTCCAAGGGAGGCAGTAAAATGCAACAAGATAGCAAGGACGTAACCATAGCCCTCGTCGCGCTGGCGCTGCTGTTTCTTTTAGTCGGTGCGATGGGTCATTGTCAAACACTACCCGACAGCCCGCGACCCAAGCTGTTGGACACTACCAATAAAATCGCCTTCACCGCGCTGCTGGCCGTGCGCACGGCTGACACTGTACAGACGTGCGGTAAATTTGGACCACGCTGGCGCGAGCACGACCTGCCCGTGCAAAGCTGCGCAGGTGTGGCAGCCTTTAACTATGGCTTTACCGCTGCTGGGCTAGGCGCTGCGTACCTGTTACAGCGCCACGGGCATACACGGCTGGCTCGCTGGGCTGCACCACTGGCAACAGTGGGCAGCGCCGTTGGTATACTGCAAACCAGCGGTATAATCAAATTCAAAAGGAGATAAACCGATGTTGACGCAAAAAGAACTGATAGATGGGCATTTGCGTTTGATTGATCAGCTTTTGTCCTGCTGGAAACGCATACCTGACTATATGGAACAAGAACTTAGGCAGCAGAGACGCGTTCTACTGTTTGAGAAAAACACCACAGAGCCAGCGCCTCAGGTAACTGTGACACTTGCCAGCACCGTCGCTGAGTTCATTGAACTGACCGACCATGTGAACGCGCATTTTGAACGTTCACCTAACTGCTATCAGTGTATGTACTGCAACGTGGTGCTTGACTTGAGCACAACCATCAGCACGATGCTGACGCATGCCGCTATGCACGCGGGCACGAGTTGCTCTGCCTGTGAACAGCACCTTACACGCAAGCACTGGGAACAGGTGCAGCATGCCTAAAGTTAAAAACTCACGTGATTTGCGCATGGCTGGCGAACACGATTTTCTTGCTGGCAAACCTATAACAGCGTTTTACAGTTTGCTGTTGAAACGCCATAACGAAACAGCGCGTGCGGAGTATGAAATTGGCTGGCGTAGTGCTGCGGATGCGGCACGCCGAATGCACCGATCACAACCACTAATCGCTACGGGCTGGCCCTGCAAGACGTTTATAGGAGACCCTATCTACCGCCGTATACGCTTGGGCTTGGATGTGCAGATAACCAAGGACGGCATTACCCTACGTGAGCAAGATGGTGGCATACAGCGTGAAGTCACAATAACGTGGAAGCACTTGTGCAAGTACACACGCGGTTGGAGGCGCGTATGATCTGCCCAGATTGCCAGCAACTAATAACAATTCGCGGAGTGTTGAACCAGATGGGCGACACACCCGAATTCCACGAGATCGTGCGTTGCACGCACTGCTTCAGTGAGTTGATGATAGATGTAACCGTCAAGGTTACGTCTATGACCAAGCCAAAGAAGCGGGCTATGGGCGGTACTACTGACCCAGACGACATCAACACTTCAGGTCGTAACATGGACCGTTATGGGAGTTTAGAATGATCTGCCGCCGTTGTCTGCATCTGTTCACTCGTCAAGACAAGGTGCGCTTAACCGGAAAGAAGCGCGATTCTTTCCGCGCCAGCGTGCACGCCAGCGCCGCTGTATGCGCTGTTAACCTGAAACCGTATAAACCAAAGGAGATACGAAATGCTGCACAGCGAAATTCAGGGCCAGCACTGGCCCGAAAAAGGTAACGGCATAACGTTGCAAGACTTGCTTGAACTGCTTAGGCGCATACCGCGTCAAGCACGCGATAATTATGTGATGTGCGATGGCAAAGATGTAATCGGCTTAAATTTTAGCCAAAGCACACAAGCTGAAAAATGGGAATTTAAAGTTAGTCTCGTAACAGAGAGGTAACAGGCGCTGGATGCAGCGCCTTGCATGCTGTGCTCGTAAAGACGCGGAGGAGGTCGTCACTATGACAAAAACTCTGGAACGCGCCAGCATGCAAGGAGCTGCATCATCGCAGCTTAAATCGCAAAACTGAAAAGGAAAGGCAAGGTCAGCATGACACGATTGAAGGCAAATTGTGGATGTGGCTGGGTTAGTACGCCTGTTACTGCCCAGAGTAAGCTGAACACCATTACACAAGCGCAGCAGCACAGTGATGCTACTGGGCATGTTACCGAAATTCACGGCACCATTCGGCCCAGCGCGAGCCGTACCATCGTAGACAGTCCAAAATTTATGACAAGGCCTGCATCACCAAACGTACTGGTCCAAAGTACGCAATCAGATGCAGAAATCAAACCGCTTACACGCGCCGCTGCTGCTGGCGCGTACGGCGGGCTCAACGGTACCGATACACCGCGCATCATACTGCCCGGTGAAACACGCAAAGGAAGGTAATCCAATGGCAAAACTCAGGGCACGCGGCAGAACAGAAATCTTCCGCATGGTTCGCCAAGAACCACCAGACGCTGAAGGCGTAGAACGTAAAACCGTTTACGCCTTTATGAGCGATGGAATAGTGCTTTACAGCCAGACAACCCGCATTCCAACCCGTTCGTACAACGGTTACACAATACCTGCACACACCAACCGAACGGGCTGGAAGGTGTCAAAGCAGAACAAGGCGCAGACGCAGCAGGAAATTGAAGAAAGCCTGCGCCTCAAAGGTTTCGTGCGAGGCGCGCTGTGAAAAAGAAAACAAAGCGCAAACCTTTACCTGCGTACGAAAAGCATGCTCGCGAACTGAACTCGCTGTTAAAACACCACAAACTCAGCGACCTGTTGTTCAACGAGGAAACCGGGCGGTACATTGTAAAAACGGACAAACAGAAAAAGATGCGCTATGTCAAGGCATCCGGCGGGCGCAAGGTTACTGACCTAGGCGTCTACCAAGTTTTCCGTGATGCCAACGGTATCGCCTACCTGCGCACCGCGTATACACAGCGCGGCGCGATGTTCGTAGTTAACAAAGCGTTCACCGTAGAGCTGCTTGAAATTGATGCACACAGCACGCACGGACAGAATCTAGCCCTGTGTGCCGTGCCTAACGCCAGCATTGTAGAATGTGCGAAAAGGCTATTGCATCCGTTGAACGATCAATGTACAATAAGTCAAAGGGCCAAAGAGCAGTTGACGAAGATTCTACAATCAAAGGAGCTACAAATGAAAGCGACAGCACCAGGGGCGAGCCCTACTAAGCCCGCCAAGTTTGCCAACGTCACCGCACCACCTGCCAAGAAAGGCAAAGCCACCAACGCGACGCCTGCGAAAGCAGCGGCGAAGCCTGCAAAGAAAACTGTCAGCGGCAACGGCGAAGCGCGTACCACCATCGCGGGCAAGAAGATCAAGGTACTGAACCGCAAGCACGAAGCGCGTGAAGGCACCAAACGGGCGCAAGGCTTGGACATCATCCTTGCCAGCAAGACCACTGACGAAGCATTGCCCAAACTCATCAAGATCGGCGCCGATGCCAGCTTCATCAGCTTCGCCGTCAAGTCAGGGCTGGTTTCTCTGAGCTAACACCTGCAACAGCACCAACAAAGACCACGCTTAACCGCGTGGTCTTTTTTCGTTTGTGGAGATCTCAAATATGCGAATTTTTATCCCTAGCTATAACCGGGCTACCACACACACCACACCAGCACTGTTGGCAGGCTTTGATTACAAGCTGGTAGTACGGCCTAGTCAGCTAACCGATTACAGACTGCATGGCGTACCACGGAAGAACCTACTGGTGCTGCCCAGCGAAGGCGGGTTGAACGTGGCCCGCGAGTACACACGCAGTCTGTTGAAGCGCGGTGAATGGTGCTTGCAGATGGATGACAACGTGCTGGGCTTTATCATGCCAGAAAAATCATTCTATCGCCATAACACTGAGATTGAACTGCAACCCGGTGAGAAAATGATTACGCGCCAGCGCTGGCAAAAAACCATGAACCAAGATGTCAGCTTTAAATGGTTTCTTGAAAAAGTGATATTAGACACTATGCGAGAAGCTGAACGTCGCGGCGCATTCCTATGTGGTTTCAGCGCGCATGAAAACCCGGCGTTCCGCGGGCGCAAATGGACGGACGTTGGCTACGTGTGCGGAAAAGTTATGTTGATGCGCAATCAGGGATTACCCTGGAATCAAAGCACTGAGAGCAGCGGTGAAGACTATGCGCTTACCGCTGCGCATCTGTTTGAAAATGGCCGCGTGCTGATCAACAAGTGGGGACATCCGCTACGGTGGCACTACATGCCCGGTGGATGTGGCCCGTACCTTGAACGCCTGCCTGCCATGCTGCGAGCGCAGAAGGAACTGATGGAGCGATATGGTACACTCTTCGCCGTGAAGAATGTCAATGACCCCAGCCGTAAGCAGGGCGAACTTCGCATCAGATTTAACAGTCTTAAGCAGGTGGACCACTGGCGCGGTTTGATTGCCGCCGCTAACATGTACCCGAATCTGCGAAAGGCGTATAAGAAATGAGATTGTTCAACACACTTGCGATTGAGATAACGGCACAGTGCAATCGGCGTTGTACATTCTGTCCTGTTGCATATAACACACGACCAGACCAGTACATGCAGTGGGGTTTATTTCAAAAGATTATACATGAATTGGTGGCATTGGATTATCGTGGGCGAATCGAGTTCTACATCTACAACGAACCGTGCAAAGATTTTGATTATCTAATTCAATGTCTCATATATGCACGTACCGCATTGCGTGCCTGCCTTATGATCGCCACCAATGGCGACTACTTGCGCGGGTCACACAACATAATGCGTCTGTACAATGCAGGGCTTAACCAATTACTGATCAACTGCTATAGCCCTGGATTGTTTGAACGGCGCATGCCGTGGCTGGCTGCGCTGCCTGCGGAAATTGTGCGCAACGGTAATGTGTATGCTGTGCTATCACCGCATGCGCGGGTAGTCAATATGCTGGACAAAAGCAACCCAGCAGAATTCGGCAGCGGCATTTTCCGCTTGATCAACCGAGCGGGCAACATTCCGCAGTTCCTGCCCGCGCTGGCACAGCCTGTAGAACGGATGTGCGTTAAGCCGTTCCGTATTTTCAACATCAACTGGCAAGGGCAGGCGTTGTTGTGCTGCCAGGACTACCACGGCGCGCTGAACTTCGGCAACGTGCGCGACAGCACGGTGCTTGAGTTGTGGAACCATCCTATTATGAATGAATACCGCCGTCGATTATTGAAGAAGGATCGCAGGTCGCCTCTGTGTAATCAGTGTGATTGCCATGCGGGAGCATACCCTGCCAATGTGCAGCATCCAACCGGACCATATGCCAGCAAACAACAAATTGAAGGAGCCTATGAAGCGAAGCAGTGAATTTGAAATCGGCGAAATGTACTTTAACCCCAGTGCAGGGCCATTATGGATGTGCACGGGCAGTACACTTGAAGCGCAGACAAGCATTACCGGGAAGAAGCTGCGCGTAGCAGTGAATGAAGACCTGTCGCATTTCTTCCGTACGCTGGTGCCTGCTAACCAAGCAGACCAGCAACAGCGCATTAAATACCAAGAACAACTACATGGGAGGTACAGAATTGCAGAAAAAATCCGCTACGACTACGCGCAGCGCTGGTAAGAAGGCGGCGCAGAATAAGTTGATTGCAGAAAAGACGACACTGCTGTTGGCAGCGGGTGCGCGACTGTTTTTAATTGCAGGGCAACTTGAGCCGATAATCAAGAACTCAATCGCCACGGCGCAACAACAGGAGTTACGTGCTGCGTTGGCACAATATATTGATGGAGTAAACTACGGAGCGAAAAAATGACCACCTTGATTCAACTGATGGTGTTGGCAGTGGCGATGTTCGTCGTGCTTGGTTTGCGCCGTGCGCGTAGTCGCCAGATTGTTATCACTTTTGAGCGCGATGTTACAGGTGATGACTACAGCGCACTTCGCCAAGCCTTGCGTGACTACGCGCCAGCTACACGCAGATTTGAGCATTGCTGGGTACACCATAAAAATGACTGCTCACCCGTATGGCCTAAGCCATCCGCAAATAACCTTGAAACGGAAGTGGAGCAGCTACCGTGAAAATGCGTACGCGAGAACTGTTCAGTTTTATGAGAGAACGACAATCGATTTACGTAAAGAAGGAATCAAACTCACCTAAGCCCTGGACTAAGGACCCTATCTTGCAGCAGTACCGCTTCTGTAATGTGTACCGCGAACAGGACAAGGTCACACGCTGGATTGCGGAATATTGGCGCGATGCACATAGCAAGGAACGTGATCTTTGGTTTGCTATGATTGTAGCGCGTCTACTGAATTTACCGCACAGCTTGATAATGCTGAGTTGGCCTATACCATGGAATGAACGCGACTTTATCAAAACACTGCACGCTGAACAGAAACGCGGTAACAACGTGTTCAACGCTGCTTACATCGTCAGCACCAACGGCATTAGTATGGACAAAGTTGAGTACATTGCTAAACTCGTACTGACACCGATCTGGAAAGCACGTGAAAAAATCACGCCAATTATACGCAATGAAACGCTAGGTACCATTCCACCGCCAACGCTGGCGCAGGTACACACAACCTTGACGCACTTTAACGGACTGGGCAGCTTCCTAGCTGCGCAGGTGATAGCTGACCTCAAGTACGTTGAACCACTGAAAAGCGCAGTTGACTGGTGGACGTGGGCAGCCAGC
>Ga0307471_100000024_pt1 | contig 73844 bp, 77 predicted proteins | sample atmos_gasesAM3C__2_FD_204566 | JGI IMG/M metagenome (GOLD analysis project Ga0307471, IMG submission 204566) | Hardwood forest soil microbial communities from Morgan-Monroe State Forest, Indiana, United States - atmos_gasesAM3C_515 | ecosystem: Environmental > Terrestrial > Soil > Temperate... | reverse complement strand
CCCCACACACCTATTCTGAATGCCTCACCGGTAAAAGTGGCTGGGCGGTGTATAAATCACACGGAGCTAGATATGCCGACCTCGAGTTTTGGCATCAGCCCAGACATCGCTGGCTACGCGTGGCCCTAAATGTAGATTTTATTAGTGCAACCGGGAGCTTTCGAGCCGTTCTTCGGTGGATTGAAAATGCCTGAGAAGATTGCCACTCTGAGGGTTGCTGACGCACTTCAACGTGATGTTGGCCGGGGGATAGCTAGGATTGACCCCAAGGTTGTCAAAGAGCTGGGATTGACCTCTGGAGATGTTGTGCAGATTACCGGCAAGCGGAAGACGAACGCGCTGTGCTGGCCTGCTCATGAGCAGGATTTTGGGAAGGGCACCGTTCGGATAGATGGTTATCTCAGGAATAACGCGGGAGTGTCTATTGACGACAAGGTCACGATTCGGAAGATTGACGCGAAGATTGCGCAACGATTGACTCTGGCACCGACCGAGCCGCTCCGAATTGTCGGTGGGGAAGAGTACCTCAGCCAACTCCTTGAAGGGCGGGTCTTGTCCCGGGGTGACTATGTCCCGATCAACATCATGGGACGAACCGTGAACCTGGTTGTGACCAACACGAATCCCGCCGCCGAGGCGGTGATCGTAACGGAGGCGACGGAGGTTTCCGTGGGCGAGCAGGTCAAAGAGCCCATCCGGGCGATTCCAAAGATCAGCTACGAGGATATCGGTGGCCTACGACCGGTTATCCAGAAGATTCGGGAAATGATCGAGCTGCCCCTGCGTCATCCTGAATTGTTTGAGAGACTTGGGGTCGAGGCTCCAAAGGGTGTTCTTCTGCACGGTCCTCCGGGCACTGGTAAGACACTGTTGGCGAGGGCTGTGGCTAGTGAGACGAACGCGAACTTTCTCAGCATTGGCGGGCCGGAGATTATGAGCAAGTACTATGGTGAAAGCGAAGAAAGATTGAGGGAGGTCTTCAAAGAAGCGCAGGAGAATGCTCCTTCGATCGTTTTCATCGACGAGATAGATTCGATCGCTCCAAAGCGTGAGGAGGTGACTGGAGAGGTGGAGAAGCGGGTTACCAGCCAGCTGTTGTCATTGATGGATGGTTTGCAGTCGCGGGGAAAGGTCGTTGTGATAGGTGCGACTAATCGGCCGAACGCGATAGACCCTGCGCTCCGAAGACCCGGCAGATTCGACAGGGAGATAGAGATCGGGGTACCGGATCGTGACGGACGTCTCGAAGTGCTTGAGATTCACACGCGAGGTATGCCCCTATCTGAGGATGTGGACCTGAAGAAACTCGCGGATGTTACCCATGGTTTTGTCGGTGCTGATCTTGAAGCGTTGGTCAAGGAGGCGGCCATCCGGGCGTTGAGGAGGATTCTGCCCGAGATCAATCTCGAGGCGCAGAGCATCCCAGGTGACATTCTGAACAAGATCATCGTGAGAATGGCGGATTTTCAGGATGCGCTGAAAGAGATTGATCCCTCCGCGATGCGGGAGGTCCTCGTCGAGATCCCGGACATCACTTGGGATCAGATTGGGGGTTTGGAGGATGTCAAGGAGGAGTTGAGAGAGGCGGTTGAGTGGCCGCTGAAATATCCGGATTTGTTCGCTCAGTTGAACGCGAGTCCGCCGAAGGGATTGTTGTTGTACGGTCCCCCCGGGACGGGTAAGACGTTGCTAGCGAAGGCTGTAGCGCATGAGAGCGAGTCGAATTTCATCAGTGTGAAGGGACCAGAACTCTTGAACAAGTTTGTCGGCGAGTCGGAGAAGGCTGTCCGCGAAGTGTTCCGGAAGGCTCGCCAAGCCTCGCCCTGCATCATATTCTTCGATGAGATAGACTCAGTCGCCCCAGTTCGTGGGAGCAGTATGGGCGATTCGAACGTGACGGAGCGGGTGATTAGCCAGTTTCTGACCGAGATGGACGGGCTTGAAGAGCTGAGGAACGTAGTGATTATTGCTGCGACTAACCGGCCTGACATTATCGATTCCGCACTGCTACGGCCGGGACGGTTTGACCGGCTCTTGTTCGTTCCCCCGCCTGATCTTGAGGCGAGGAAGCAGATCTTCAAGATTCACACCCTGAAGACACCTTTGGCTGATGATGTGAAACTTGACGAGGCCGCGAGGAGGACAGAAGGGTATACCGGCGCGGATATCGCCTCCGTCGCCAACACCGCGGTAATGCTCGCGCTAAGAGAGCACATTTCGAAGGCTAAGGATCCCGAGGATGCGAAGAAGCGGGCGAAAGGGTTGAAGGTGGCCAAGCGCCACTTTGACGAGGCGCTTCAGAAGATCAAACCAATGTCGGGTGAGGAGCTGAAAATGTACGAGAGGTTCTCGCAACAGTTCTCAGAATCGGCTCGGCCGAAGATCCGGTCGACCCCGGCTCCCGTATCCTAGCATGCAGAATTCTTAGCGGGTCTTCCGGAAAGAAAAAGGTTCGGGCGAGGGTCTACCTTCGCCCGACATTGGAGTGGAAGAAGGGTCTGCGCGCGGGTTCGGTTAGGATTCCAGTGTTTGAGAGGAACGTTGTCGGCTGGGTCAGTGTCTTGGTCTCTGTCTGCGTGCCTATTCGGGCGACGGGTCCGGCTTTGAGCCAGTCTGGGACGATGATCGTCCGGATTAGGGATTGTACGGTAACGTCTCTCAGCTTTGCTTCCGTTGCGAGTCTCTGGTAGGTTTCTGCTCCGAGTGACTGCATAAACTTGGGCATACTAGTATATCTTATGCTGTCGTTAGAGATAAAGGTTGAAATTTGAACGGGAACCTTCGAAGAACATTCTCCTCGTTCATCATATTTGAACGCGGATTGGATCCTGTTTTCCAAAGTTGATTCGATATTCCGGAGACGTTTTCTAGGATTACTCGGGTGATCAAGACGCGTGATTCGAAGCTTCTGTTCGACACGCCTGCGAAGAGAGCAGGTCTGACTGGCTGATCCAGTTTGACACGAAATACCCCATGGCTCTCCGAGTCTATTTCTCCGGTTTCTGGAATAGAAAGACTCCAAGTGGGCGACTCTGAAGGGATGAAGAGAGGCTCTGAAAGAGTCGTAGAGGATTAGCGGTGCTGAGGGCTTACGAGAAGCTCATTCGGGAGAACCACGCAGGGTTCCTCCTCCGAGGCGAACTGTGGGCTGATGCGACTCTGGGGCGGGCTCGGTGCGGGTTTTCAGATAAATATTTAGGGGCGTTCAGCGCACAGGGGTTTGCCGTTTCGGTGCACTCGTGTACTCGGAGGTGAATTGCTTGTCAGAAGAACCAAAGAAAGCGGAGAGGGCTCCTGCCCAGGCTCGTAGAAGCGACATTCCAGCGGACACTATACTGATTGGTAAGAAGCCGATCATGGCTTATGCTACGGCTGTCATGATGCATTTCAATACGGGCGCCAAGAAGCTGACCCTAAAGGCTCGTGGAAGAGCCATCAGCACGGCTGTGGACGTGGCTGAAGTGGTGAACAACCGCTTCTTCCAAGGCAGCCTTGGAAAACATGTGAACTTGGGCACGGAGATTGTCGGTGATGGCCAAGAAGCGCGGAACGTCTCCACCATAGAAGTAATACTCGAACGGACCAAATAGAATATGGAGACGGCTTGGGACACTAACCCCCATTTTTAGGGAACTATCTTTTTAGAACCATCCGGGCCTTGTTCGTGTTGGCGAATTTCCCGGTCTATACTGCGGGAATATTTTTGTTTTCAATCAGTCCAAGCGTGTTTCCTATCGCCGGTAGGGCCCTTTCACGCTTACGAAACGGGCTAACATAGGGGATTATCGGCCCGCCCTCCCCGTTTTACGGGTGGAGCTTGTTCTGGGCTCTTCTAGATAGAGTTCTCGTCCAAAAAGCTGTTTTGTGTCGCGGGCAAACGAGCTCCAGAGATTTCGAGAGGGTCCGACCAGTTGAAACCCATTTTTGGTTTATTCTCCAGGTCAGGACGCAGTTATCGCCTAGTAAGGCGTTTTGAAGATCAATGAGGTCAGCGTCCCGGTGAACGCGAAGAATGGCACCGGGTCAAAACGCTTGCTTGGATTCCCACTCAGGGCTTTTTCTGAACGATTCTCGGAAAAACCCTGGTCATATGACCCGACATGGATTGTTGGCACGATTCAAGGCTTTATCAAACAAGGTCCCTCGTCCCCTCAGGCAGCGGGGGTTGCCAAGTCAGGTCAAAGGCGCAGGGCTCAGGACCCTGTCCCGTAGGGGTTCGTGGGTTCAAATCCCACCCCCCGCACCATAAACGCCCAGGTTCTGTATTCACCCGAAGAACCCGAGAAAAACCTCAGTCTCATCTCTAGCGAAACCCGGAAGGCCCCCACCGAGTATCATCTTGACGATAGGCTACGGACCCCAATATATCATAGGGACAAGCCTTGTGGGCTAAGAACGCCAACCAGGCAGCGACCGTCCACTACAGACTTCAGCCCAGCACTTCCCCCATCACCTCCACGCTTACCCGGTGCAAGCAATGCAAAGGCTACAACCTACCTGGAGCCAGAACATGTCGACACTGCGGCACAACCCTCGCCTAGGCTTTCAATAATCGTCAAATTCGGCTGGGCAGGAAGTCTCAAAGCTGCAAGACTGAAACATGAAAGTACGAGAATGAACTGGATAGATTCGCGGGTTCAAAATCTGTATTCTAACCCACCGTGTTTTGCAGATGAGTTGGACCTAAGAATTCTTGAAGGCTTGGTTAAGGCCTCGATAAAGTTCGGCGAGTAGCCGATCTCGCTGACCCAATGCTCTAGAATATTGGCAGGCTCTTGGCATTTATTGCGTTGCCCTGGCCTTGAGCATCGTGGCTGCCCTTCGATAATGATTCAGCGCCTCCAATCCCCTATTGGTCGTGTTTACCAGTCTTCTGCCATGATCATTTTCGACAAGGATCAATCCTGAATCTGTCAACTGATCCAGAGCGGATCTGAGCAATCTGTAAGAGAGATTCTGAACCCTGATCAGTTGGTTGATAGATAGCCCGTCAGACGCGCATGACTTCAATATTCCAAACAGTATCTCATCTTTCGACCGTCGCAACGCGGTTTGAAGGGTCTAACATCGCTATATTCGTCGATCGGACTAATCATAGGCAAAAAAGTATAGTAATCCTAGCGTCAACACAGAACATCCCCCCGCCCATCAGGTTGCTGACGAGTTTTATTATAGAACAATCGTCCATTGCAGAGTTTCATGGGACCTAAAATAGATAGTCTGGAAGCGTCTCAGGAAGAATATTGAGGATCAGCACCCTAGTCGTATGCCTTCTCTCGATGACGGCACTAGTACTCGCCACTCCAAGCTTCGCTCTTAGTGTCAATGCGTCGCTTTGCGGAAGGTACAACACGTACAACAGCGCAACTTTCAGTCCCGCTCCCGGAAAATATGTGCAAATCACGGCTGTCGCTTGCGGAGTTGGCTCAGGCACATTCACGAGTGAGCACCATGCCGTTGAATGCAGCACCAGCAGTCCGGCGAGTGACTGGAGCTTTGGCTCTGGCTACTATGAATACTACGCCTTCAAGCCGAACGGACACTTTGCATATGACCATCTGACCAATATCAACAACACCTGCCCGAACACTTCCCAAGATTTGGGAAACGTTGGCGCTAGTACGATGAATACGGATTTCAGCCTGACTGTGACGTATGTCCCGACGAACAACTCGACGACACTCCTCGCATCAGCCAACGATTGCGCCTTTTCCCCCTGTCCTAACTGACAGCGGACTCTCTTCCTTTTCTTTTTCTGTTGAATTCCCAGACTTCACTCTACAACTTTTCTCGGAGAGCACTCTGTACAAACCTGTTGTTTGGCTGACAGGTTTGCCCGTGAACCTGTAGGTCTCGCTGCCTGAAGCAGAGTTGTCTTGTCCGTACGGCTGGTAGCTGTCAGAGAAGAGGACCGACCGGCCGTGGACGTGACTAGCCGCGTGCTTCCTAGACCGTCCTCATCATAGTAGACAGTTGTCGGATTGGCCCCCTTCGAGGGGTACCTTTCTCGTTCAGATTTGGATGAGTGTTTGTACCTGTCTGCTGAGAGACCGATAGTGATATAAGACCCTACATTGGTAGTGGCTTCACTAATGAACCGACTGAAATTTGTTCTCGTAATTGCCGTGAGCTTTCTGATCATATTCTCCGGAATCAGCCTGTTTCTCACAACTCTCGCCCCACTCGTCCCCGAGGCTCATGCGACCACCGATTCAGTGAACCTTCAAGGAAGTTTCCAAGCTTGGAATTTTACTCAAACCGTTCATAATCCAACGATAACCGTCCATGCCGGAGACACAGTGTCCATACTCCTACAATCCAAAGACGGAAACACGCACCAGTTCCTGCTGGACGCGGACAACGACGGTGGCAGTCTTACCGACGACTGCAACACGGTCGACGCGTGCTCCGTGCTCTTCGGGGGAGCCGGCAATCCATCCCAGACAACATTTAGCTTCCCGGTCAATCTTGCACCTGGCAACTACACTTACTACTGCTCGATCCACTTCACAAGTATGCTGGGAATATTTCAGGTTCTTCCAGACTTCACAATGAGCGCGTCACCAACAGCTGCGACTGTCGCCCCCGGTGGCTCATCTAATTTCACCATCTCGATGACAAGCTTTGGGTTTTCGGGCACGGTCGGTCTCTCCTCATCCGTCCCTCCGGCCGCGACTGGAGTTACTGCCGTTCTAAGCCCCCCAAATGTAGCATTAACCTCAGGAAGCACAGGGTCTTCCACACTGAAAGTATCAACAACCAGTTCCAGCCCCCTAGGCACCTTCTCCATTACTGTAACCGGCACCTCTGGAAAGCTTTCGCATTCGACAGTTGTAATGCTGACTATTACAAATGGAGTGCTCGGCGCGAGAACGTTGCCCTTGGGCGGCATCTACATCCTAGTGGTTTCTGTTGGACTCGTGGGCTCTTTGCTCTCCCTGATCGCTTTCTATTCTGTCACTTACAGACGCCGTAACCGTACGCAATAGTCGGGTCAGAGCCCACAGCCAATCCGTCGCGAGCAGAGCTTCCCCAACATCGTCATGGGATAATATGGAGACCGAACTCTATCGGAGCTCCCGACACCGAGTCCGGCAGTGCAATGTGACTAACTCGGAAACTGGACCGCACACTCGGAAGCGAGGGCGGTACCAGTTTCTTCGGGCGAGAAGAGTCTAGTCGCTTATCGTAATTGCCGATTGGTTACCGGCCGAATCTCGTTTTCTTCCAAGACCATGGGTGCAGGCTGTAGTGAATTATTGTCTCGGTGGACTGTCGAGAGATGGCTTCCTCGAACCCACTCAGGCAAAATTACCGCCCTGATCAGTTCCTGTATAGTTATTCCTCTCTCTCGAGCTTCGAAGCTCAGAAGTCGGTAGCTCTCGTCTCGTATTGAGACCATGAGTTTCGCCATGACCATTTCGCCTCGCGTAATCTAGCTGTACTCCTTCATCGACACGAGCTCGTGCCCATTGAAGTAGGCTCTAAGATCACAGTACTCGCACCAGGCACCCAGCTTCTCGTCGGCGTTGCTCGAGTAGTAGATGTTGAGCTCGGCTCGTCCGCATCGTGGACACAGCTGATTGGGAAGATTATCCATGTTGATCAATCTCCAAATGCTCTCAAGCCGGCGAAACGAAGACCCTTGGTGGGCTGAGGGGCCTCGAAATAGACTGAGGCTGGCTCGTCCTCAATTGTAGATGCTAGTCTGACGACTGAGTCCTCGCTCATTTCTAGTTTGGTTGAGATTATCTCTCTCATCATTCGATATCCGTAGAAGCACTGACCGAAAATCGCGGATAACTAGGTGCCCGACCGAGTGTAAGGCTGAGCTATGATGCCTATGTACGACAGTAGAGTTACGTATGTTACTTTCTCGCCGATCGTTCGCCGGACACGATGTAGGGGACAGTCTCAGCCACATACGTCGCATGATCTGCTATCCTTTCCAAGTATCGTAGAATGAGGGTCCCGGATACGACACACTTCAGATTCGCCTCCCCCTCATGCGCAGATTTCTTTACGAAGTCGAGGTAAAGGTTGTCGACGACATCGTCCATTTTCTTTAGCTTCGACGCCATCTCGATATTCCGTTCCGTGAATGCTTTGATGCTGAGCGCAATCATGTCCTTGGCCTGAGCTCCCGCGTTCTGGATGACCTGTCTATCGCAGTCCGACAAGTCTCCAAAGATGCTGACCACATCTGAAATGTCATGGGCGTATCTGCCAAATCTGGAGAAGCCATACGACACTTCCATGCACGACTTGATGAATCGAAGATCGGTAGCTACTGGCTGATATCGGGCAATGAGCTCGACTGCGAGTTCGCTGACCTCGTCCTGGAGCATTCTAAGCTCCTCGGACCATCCGTAGATACGGTCCCGTAGGTCTCGACCCTGCACGTAAGAGTCGATAGCTGTTGAGACCGTGTTTTGAGATAGTTCCGCCATGTCGAGGACCATGTTTCGTAGCCTATCTAGTCCGATGTCCATGAGTCGTGTCATTGCTTGCTTCCTAGCCGAACTTTCCGGTAAGATATCTTTCTGTCAGCTCTTCCCTAGGGTTCTCGAACAGGCTCGTTGTTTCCCCATACTCAATAAGCTGTCCAAGATAGAGGAACGCGGTATAGTCGGAGACTCTTGCGGCCTGTTGCATGTTATGGGTCACGATTACGACTGTGTATTTTTCTTTGATGCTGTTAATGAGCTCCTCGATCTTTGCAGTCGCGATCGGGTCCAAAGCTGAGCAAGGTTCGTCCATCAAGATAACCTCCGGCTCGACCGCGAGCGCCCGCGCAATGCAGAGTCGCTGTTGCTGGCCACCAGACAGACTTGTACCTGACTTGTCGAGATCTTGCTTGACCTCATCCCAGAGAAAAGCGAGCTCGAGACTCTTTTGAACGGCCGCGTCCAGCACGGCGTGATCCCTCTCACCATTGAGTTTGAGGCCAGCGGCGACGTTGTCGTAGACAGACATTGTCGGGAACGGATTGGGTTTCTGGAAAACCATCCCGACCCGCCGCCTGATTGTAACAGGATCAACCCCTCTGGTGTAGATGTTAGAATCGTCAAGGAGGACGGTGCCGGTTGACCGGGCGCTGGGAACGAGTTCATGCATTCGGTTTAGGCATCGTATGAAGGTCGATTTCCCACAGCCTGAGGGTCCGATGATCGCGGTCGCTTCGTTTTCTCTGATGCTGATGGAGAGGTCCTTGAGTACGTGGTTGGAGCCGAACCAGGCGTTGAGCTTGTCTGTGCGGACCTTGTATCTCTCCATCGCTCTAGTTACTGTGGGATATGTTGTATTTTCGTGTTTCAGATCCTCTAGTTGAAGGTCCACGGTCATATTCTGGACCTGCTTGAACCGTATTTTCCTCTCACGGCAAGTCTGACTGCGATGTTGAGAGTCAACACGATCGCTATCAGAACCAAGGCTGCTCCCCAGGCCTGCTGGCGGGTGAAGGGGTCCGCCTCGAACGCGTCATGGTAAATTCGAAGGGGCAGTGCGTCAATCGGCTGGTTCCAGCTTGAGAAGAGAAAGTTGCTGCCGAGAATGGTAAGGATCAACGGCGCGGTTTCTCCCGAGATTCTCGCCACAGAGAGCAGGACTCCAGTAATGATGCCACTTCTCCCAGTGCTGAGTACAACGCTAATGGTGGTCCGCCAACGCCTGATTCCCAGCGCCATCGCCGCATCCCTGATCGAGTTCGGCACGGTCTTGAGTGATTCCTCAGTCGTCCTTGTGACAATTGGAAGCATGATTATTGACAGCGCAGCCCCGCCGGCGAGTGGAGAGTATTGATGGGTCGCAACTACGAGCAGAACAGACACGAGGATTCCGACGACGATTGATGGAAACTCGGTAAGGACATTAGTTAGAAAACGAATTGCTCTTCCGAACTGGTTATCGCCAAACTCTGCCAAGTAGATTCCCGCCAATATGCCGGGAGGAATTCCAAAGAGGCAGGTTAGTCCGATTAGCAACAGCGTTCCTTCAATGGCCGGTGCGATTCCGCCAATTGTCTCCCCGGGAACCCCGGGAAGGGCGGTCAAGAACTGCAGATTAATTGCCCCGATTCCATTTGCAACAACCTCGACCAGAATACTTGCCAGAGGCACTACTGCGGCGGCGAGACAGAGTATCCCTAGTGCGTATGCTGCTTTGTCCTTAAACCTCCGCATCCCATGGGTCGCCATGGTTATTCTACTGCTCCTGCCTTCAGCTTCAGAACCCTAGAAACCATAAGTTCGGCAAACACATTGATCAGCAGCGCAAGGCCGAACAGCACAAAACCCGCGGCTACCAGTGCAGACAATTGGAAGGATACTGCTTCGTTGAACTGTCCAGCGATTAGTGACGCTAATGTTTGACCTGGGATGAAAAGAGAGGTCGGAACAGCCTCCTTGCCAAGAGCTCCTCCTATTACCATGGTGATAGCCATGGTTTCACCGACTGCTCTGCCCAAGCCTAAGATTGCGGCTCCAAAAATTCCGGACCGTGAATAGCTCAACACTCCCATCCGTACAACTTCCCATCTCGTGGCGCCTATGCTATAGGCAGCCTCTCTCTGTGAGGCAGGCACAGCCATCATCACCTCTTTGGAAACGGATGAGACCGTCGGTATGATCATGATAGCAAGGATTAGCCCTCCCATGAAGACATCAAGACCGTGAGGTGAACCGTGAAAAATCGGGAGAGAGCCAAGGCTTGATGATATGGGAACCTCAATGTAACTTACAATCCAAGGCCTCAGAACTAGCAACCCCCAAAACCCATAGATTACACTCGGCACTGCTGCTAGCAGTTCGACAAGTTGTGAGAGAGGAGCCCTTACTGAGCCTGGAGCCATCTCCGCCAGGAATATTGCGATTCCGAGGCTTACTGGGATGCCAATTGCTACTGCGATCCCGGATGTTACTAGAGTTCCGAGAGCGTAGGGGAGTAATCCATAAGCCTCTTGACCCGTCGTGTTCCAATCCAACCCAGTTACAAGGCCGACGCCGAATCTACTGAAAGCGGGGAGGGATCCTCGAATGAGCACTACTCCCGTTAAGGCTATGATTACGATTACTGCGCACGCGAAGACTGTAGACAGGACCTGAAATATGTCGTCGCCTGAAGAACGCAACAGGCCGCGGTGTGAGAAGTCCCTTTGATAACTTAGGCTTGACCCGGGTTCTGTGACTTGTTCTTCAGTGCGCGACATAATTCCGGATTCTTGTTTTTCTATCGTCAGTTAACGAGGAATCCGGAGACAAGCGCTCAGCTATGTAACGTACTACCGTTATACGTTATCAACCGTATTGTGGCCTCTGCATTCGCAACGACCGGAGCCGTCAACGCGACGAAGGACAATATTTTCGCCTGATTCTGCCCATCATGGACGACGAACCAGAGATAGTTTACGAGTGCCTGAGCCCTAGCCTGGGTCATTGCTGAGCCGTAAACGTTCAACTCTCTGAACACCATTATGTAGCTAAAAGTAACTATGGGATACGCGCCTGCGACGTTTTGATTCAAGAGATTTACCGATGTCCAGTTACCGTCTCCTGTGGGAAGATTTGGAAGGCTGGAAGCTGCCAGCGCACTTGAACTCAAAGTAGGTTCGATGTAAGAACTGCCACCGTTGGGATTCTGCACGAAAGCGTAGCTCATCGGAGGGGTTGCTGACAAAGCGTAATTCAGCTCGACATATCCGATGGTGAAGGTGACGGTCTGAATCGTGCTCGCAACACCTTGATTGCCAGGACTGGACAGCGCTCCATTGGCCCATCCGCTACTCCCGAGGGACTTTGTCTGACCTCCCTTCCAAACTGGACTCGTATTGAGCCAGCCAGTGAAAACGAACGTTGTTCCGGAGGAGTCGAATCGATGAACGACCGTAATTGGTTGGTGAGGAAGAACGACACCTGTACCGAGACTGCCCGAAGGATTGAGCGCCAAGATTGCGGGATCATCCCAGTAGAGCGGGCCGGTCCCACCCCCTGTGGAACTTCCCTGGAATATCTCAGCAGCTATTGTCACGTTGAGGTGTAATCCTTTGTGGACAGAGTAGGTGCTGTTTATCGGGATGTTGTATGCGATCGCAACTGCTCCAATTGTGTCCGGGATGGTTAGAGCGGGACCGGGCAATCCGGAAATTTGACCGCTATTCAATGGTGCATCGGAGGCTCCAAAATCAACAGTTTGATGACTGAGGTCGGTTATTCCCGCGCCGCTGCCTACTGCTTGATAGTTGATCTGGATGTTGTTATTGATTCTACTGTAATTCGCGTTGATCGCGCTGATTACAGGATTGACAAAAGTTGAACCAGCCCCATTAAGTGTGATCGTGGGAGCTGCAGGATGAGTTAGCCCGTTTATGAAGTAGCCAGTAGCCCCGCTGGCTGCTCCGACAATTATGAGACTGATAATGAAAATCGTTCTACTGATTCCGCCCCGTCTGACTATTGCGCCTGGAGCTGTCGACATTCTTAACCGAGGCGGTAGGGAAGAATCCCGGGTAATTAGCAATCTCACTGATTATACGGAGTAACTACATAGATACGTAGATCACAATAGATGGCTACCACTCTATCCAGGACAGTACTCGCTCGCGTTCACAATCTAATATTCGTGAGACGACGCGAGCCTTGCGAAGCACTCCACGTCATAGGTCTCTCCGCTCTCACCTGTATCAGGATAGGGTTCACGACCGGCTCCGAGCGAAGGAACCAACCGCCAGGACGAATCTGGATTCATCAGGGGCAACTTTTCATGCACTTGCGAGTCACCCCATATTCTTTGAGATGGTATATGTAGATGGTGAACCGAGTATATAGTCAGTGTAAATATATCCGTAGTTCACAGTAAATGGTGCGATCTTGAATTCTGTTGAGCTCCGAAAGCTGCAGATGACCGGAGGAGCAAGCTATACCGTCTCACTGCCCAAGGACTGGGTGAAAGAGCAGGGTCTCAAGGTAGGGGATGTGGTTGCCGTTATGCCTCGGTCAGATTCATCTCTTACTTTAATTCCGCACGAAAAGATTCCCGCGGCTCAAAACAAGGGAGCCGAAGTAACTGTGTCTCCGCAGAAGGACTATGACAAGGAACAAATTCTGCGAACTGTATTAGCCAATTATCTCGCGGGATACGATATCATCAAGATCAGGTTTCCTATTACTGCAAGGCCTGATCTCAGAACGTATCTCAGAGAGTCCGCGAGAAGGATGTTCGTGGGTTCGGAGGTCATTGAGGAATCGAGGGACGAGCTGATAGTTCAATGCCTTTCAAGCTATGGCGATCTTCCAGCCCCGAAGGTCATTTCGCGAATGAGCCTGATTGCGAAGCTAATGCTTCGGGACGCCGTGGATTCGTTCAAGGGCAGGGATCCTGCTATGGCCGAAGAGATTATCCGCAGAGACGAGGAGGTCGACCGATTCTACCTGTTCATTATTCGCCAGCTCACTATGGCGGTGCTTAACAGGAGCCTAATCTTAGAAATAGGATTGGCTGATCCTCGAGACTGCCTCGTTTATCGTGTTGTCTCCAAGAGTCTGGAGCGAATCGCCGATCACGCAACGACTATTGCGAAGATGTCTGCAAGCATTGAGGGCCAGTTACCTCCAAGGCTGATAGAGGAGATATCGAAAGCGAGCGATATTACAATCAGCGTCCTGGAGGACTCTCTCAAATCTCTCGCAAAGAGCGACGGGACCCTAGCCAATAGCTCGATAGCATCAGCACAGCGGGTCGAGAGGGAAGCTGAGAATGTGATGGACAAGCTCTTCAGTTTCAAGCTCAGCCAAAAATCCATAGTTGCGGTCCGTCTCGCGTTGGAGAGTCTCAAGCGAATCTCGGAATATTCCGAGGACGTCGCGGAAATGGCAATAAACCTGACAGCGAGAAGAACAGAACTCTACTGACAGCAGAGATCTTCTAACCTCAGAACAGCAGCCTTCAGCATGTTGACCCGTGAAAGCTTAACGACGCACAACAGTCCCGGAGAATCTGCTCTCAGGTATCATGAAGCTACCAAACATTCAGAACTTAGCATGAGAATCTCAGCGCACTACTTAGACTGGGACAACAGACCTTCGCCCTTCAAAATCTACAGAAACCTAACGTCAACACCTCTGCCACACGATTTTCCCCAACCACAAGGAGACTCTCTAGGAGCAATCAGAGGCGAGAAGACAGGGAATACGGGCAAAGACTTGAACCTCCAGGCTCTGACCGAACTTCTGTATTTCTCCGGAGGACTCACGAGAAAGATGAGGATTGGAAGCGAGACCCATTACATGCGAGCAGCATCGGCTACTGGTGGGCTCTATCCGATAGAATTCTATGTCATCACTCGAGATATTCCAGGATTGAGCTCGGGCGTTTACCACTTCAATCCTCTCGACTTCGCCCTGGTCAAGCTACGCGAAGGCGACTACACTCCCGAACTCGCAAACGCAACCGCAGGAGCAACAACCTCCTTCCCACTAAACATAGCTCTCACATCTTTAGCTTGGAGAAACGCGTGGAAGTACGAAGCAAGGTCCTACCGCCACTGGTTCTGGGATGGAGGAGTCATCGCAGCGAACCTGCTGGCAATCTGCTCCGCCGAAAACATCGATTCGAAACTCTTGATGGGCTTCCTAGACTCGGAAGTCGACCAAATTCTAGGACTCGACAAAGAACAGGAGGCGACAGTCGCAATTGCCGCAATCGGGCAAGGAGCAAAGAACCCTGCTGGCAGCCCACCGGCTAAGACGCGAGCTGACATAGCGACTGAACCGAGATCATCTTCGCAAGTCGACTATCCAATAATCTGGGAAACGAACAAAGCCTCCGAATTTCACGACCGTGCGGAAGTCGACACATGGCGGCATAGTATAGCCTCTGGCACAGCAAGGGCGGGTAGCGGCCCGAAGTTCCGACTTCCCACGCCAATCGAGAATTCCCCTTCTCTGACTGAGGTAATTCTACGCCGTGGATCGACTCGGAGGTTTGCTCAAGGGCCGATTTCACTCGAGGCTCTGTCGACGATCATCGATGCATCAACTACGTCTATTCCAGTTGACTTCCTCTCGAGCAATAATTCGCTGATCGAATTCTACTTCATCGCGAACGATGTTCAGGGACTTCCACAAGGCGCCTACTATTTCGACCGAGGAACAAGCACTCTTGAACAATTGAAAGCTGCAAGATTGCGATACGTCTCTGGGTATCTATGTCTCGAACAACTTCTCTTCAGCGACGCCAGCGTCGTATTCTTCTTCATGACAAACCTCCGAGAAGATCTTGGCAAACTTGGGGACAGAGGATATCGTGCAGCCCAGTTCGAAGCGGGGATACGAGCTGGAAAGATCTATCTCTCCGCATACGCGCAAGGGATAGGTGCTTCGGGATCAACATTCTTCGACGATGCGGTCACAGAATTCTTCTCACCGCACGCGGAGGGCCTGAGTACTATGATCGCGGTCGGTGTCGGTGTGCCTGCATACAAAGCGAGGCCGGGTCGGATTCTTCCCCAATTTACCTCTTCCCATGTTGGACCCGTAGAAGAGCGAAAATAATTCTGTTTCTGCGGAATCATTATATTTGGATAATTTCTCAGACTCGGGTGGTTTGGAAGCCGTGCTGACCACCGAGACGACGTATGATGATATGTCGAAAGGGAAGATTGACCCGAGCAAATGGAAGATCCTAAGCTTCCCGATGGGAAACGGGGAAACCTGGACATGGGAAGAGCCCAAGGCGAGTATCGAGCCCAAAATGGGTGGCCTTGCTCTTACTGTGGACCCTTTCACACGTAAACATGATACTGTTCACATGTTTGATGATCCCAAACAGCTCTACGGGTCTACACGAACCTTTCCAGTCCTCAATGATCGAAGGACGGTGTTCGAGGTCGAGATGGGTTGCGAAACCTATCGTAGCAACGCCGCTGATCTTCAGGACGCTTTCGCTGGCTTCATCCTGATGGACTTTTCGACTGGCATGATATTCGATTTCATATCAACAGGTCAGAAGATTGGCGCGATCTATGAGAGACTCCTCATTCCCGGCGTCACCGACGAGAATACAGCGTTTACCTACCTAGTTGAGGCCCCATTTTCAGGTGTACAAACCGGACCCGGCAAGATGCACCATTATTCAGTTCGGATAGACGCGGCAAAACGACGCACCGAATGGTTGGTGGATGGAAAAATGTTCTTCAAAGCTGAAGGCGTCCCAGTCGAGCCTAAGGAGATAATGATAGGATTCGGCCTCTTCACTCTGAAACCGGTTGACCATGAAAAAGGAAGCGTCTCAATCCACGGACAAGGCGCGACCGGGATCTGGAAGAACTTCCGGTGTCATCCAGAATAGCATTCTCCTGTTCCTATCGAGATGCTTGTTCTCGCCCCTGTAACCTTCTCCGGCGCGGCTCTTTTATCTGATCATTGGGCTCGTAGATCCTTGACTGTCGTCATCCACAATCTCCTAGAGTAAACGACTGCACTCGCAACGGATACCGCAGTCAAGGTTACGACTGTCACGGTGATGGCTAAGAGCTGGTCGAGGTTGGAAATGCTGGCGTCGGGAACCAGGAAGAATACGGATACGAGCCAGCCTAACGGGACGGCTATCACCATGCACACTGCTAAGAGTCCCCAGGATTCCCAGAGAAATAGTCGCAGGCTGTACCATGCTTTTGCTCCTAAGATTCTCATGAGGAGATAGTCGTTGAATCTTCGCGAGAAATTGGTCGTCAGGTAGCTTAGGAGGATTCCGCATGTGAGGACCAGGGTCAGAATTGGAAGGATGAACAAGTATGACCAAGTACTGTTGAGAAAGTCTAGGTTGGAATTCAAAACTTGGTTCAAGGACCCTACTGTCAAGCCGTGCCGCGCTGCAACCTGTTCGACTGCGGCCAAGGAGTTCTGGGTGTTGTCTGTCTTGATGAGCAGAAGATTGTATCCGGTCACGTTGAGCAGGGTTTGAACCGATTGGACGGGCGCGTAGAGCACGCGTCCAGCGTTTAGAGGATCAACGACGGCGCTTACAACATTGTATCGGGTGCCTTGGACTCCAACCTGTGCGAGGTTGAACGGCATCTGAACAATTCCGCCGACCAGAGAGTCTCCCGCGACGATCGCGGACTGATTGTCGCTTTTGGTCAGGAATCCGTCGGACGTGTACCAGTTACCGATTACGCTAGTTGCATTTACGCCAACCAGAAGAGCTTGCAAAGACCCGAGGTACGCCTCTGGAACATACACATTGTTGAAGTTACCACTGGTCTCATTAGAGACTAGATGAGCCTCGACGTATCCGCCCACGGTGCTCATCGTAATGACACGGGCGTCGACTCTTTCGACCCCGGTCGTTGCTCCGAACTCTGCTGCTGTTTGTTGAGAGATGATTATCGACTTGTTAGTATAATCGAACGCTGGAATGGCTGATGTGCTGGAGAAGGCTGTTCCCAGTTTGACATACTGGTTGTAGACGGCGCTGTCTGCAACCAGGAGAGTATTTGATGGCATAGCACGTTGCACATAGTCTCTGGAGGTGTCCGCAGAGATTATCGCTCCTGTCAAGACGACAACTGTGAGGAAGATACAGATTGAGATTCTGACAATACTCCTGTTCAGAGCCCTGTCTCTTGAGAGGTTGCGTGCAGCAAGATTGAAGGCGGAACCAAACAATCGGACTTTCAAAGGCTTCCCGAGGCTCTTGAGGTCCATCCCGGACAGCTGACTTGTCACCGCACTCACAGTGCTAGACTTGATTATTTTCGAGACCTCGAAACGAGCAGCAGCGTACGCGAGGACGAACGAGGAGAAGGGTACAAGGGCGAAGATGGTCATCCCAGCTTCTGGAACTGGACCTACGCGGCTATACAGATCGATGGATGGCCATGACCATGCGAGGTAGATCACCAGCGCTGCTATTGCGCCGACAAGGCAACTTGCCGTAACGACTAGCATTCCCTCCGCAAAGATGTAGGAGAATAGCCGGCGAGGCAGAGCCCCCGCGGCCTTGATCACTCCAATATCTCTCATTCTCTGATTGAGCATTGACGAGACCAAGTAAGAGGTCGATACTGCGCCTACGATGATGATCAGGACGAGCGAGAGGATTAGGTAGCCGAAGAAGAGCCAGTCGATCCCGAACGTTCCCCTCGGCGAAAGAGCCACGCCAAGTCTAGTGGCTAGGCCTTGTCCAAGAAGGAGAAGAAAGGTGGTCGAAGTGACTGAGAGAGATAGTCCTAGAAAGGAGAGAAGAGAATGGAATCCTCTGCGACTGATATTCTTACCTGCAAAACCTAGCGGACCTATCATACGCGCAACACTTGGATTACATTGATCATCGCGAAGCGGCCTCCATTCTACTTAAGGAAACTTCTGCTCGAATCGAATCTCACTCTGTAGGTCAAAGGGCCGCGGAGGTTTGGTGAACGGCCGATTCCTTCCTCATGACCTACGAAATCTGCGCGTGGTCATTATATGCAAGCATTTCCTCGTGAGTTCACCTGTTACGACATGCCGGCGACCAATCCCAAAGAGAACACTGTCGGGAAGACGACAATAGGGGAAAAGCCCGAACCGGGTTCGACCTGGGAGACTGTGCAGAAACAGCAGGGTCCTCCGGGCGGGACCGGAATCGAGAGGAAACAAATCCTCACGCTTCTCGTTCTGAGCCTCTCCCTAGCTATCATAGTCCTTGATGCTACGATCGTTATTGTCGCACTGAAGCAAATCTCGCTGGACTTCAGCATCTCGCTTAAGGATCTGGAATGGATCACCTCCCTCTACGCACTAGTGTTCGGCTCCTTCCTGCTCACCTGGGGGAAACTGGGTGACGAGTTTGGCCGCAGACGCATCTTCATGGCAGGAATCTCTCTCTTCGTCCTCGGATCAATCATCGATGGTGTTTCGCAGAATCTTACTCAGATGCTAGTGGGCAGGGTATTACAGGGATTCGGTGCGGCGATGGCCTCTCCAGCCACACTCGCCATCCTGACGACCACATTTACTGGGAAGGCTAGGAACATCGCGTTCGGAATCTGGGGCGCAACCGCCGGAGCCGCGGCAGTCCTCGGACCCTTGCTGGGAGGATACTTCACCAGTAATCCTACCTTCACCTGGCGTTGGGCATTCTACATCAACGTCCCAATTGGCGCGGCAGCATTGATCGGAGCGGTCATCGCAATAAAAGAAAGCCGGTTCAAGGATCCGAAGTACACCACTGATTATGGTGGATTGACGTTGATCACTCTGGGTCTCGCAGCCCTCCTCTTCGGACTGATCGAGGGCCAGACTTATGGCTGGCTAACCGAGAGCACTACAGTCTCTATCTCGGGGGTTTCCTGGTCTTCCGGCAGCCTTTCCATACCAGCAGTGTCGATCATCTCAGGCATAGCTCTACTGGCAGCCTTCACCTACTATGATATCAGACGCGCTAGAAAGGGCCGGGTGCCATTATTCGACTTCAGCCTTCTACGATTTCCAGGCTTTAGATTCGGACTGTTCACGGTCTTCATAGTTGCAATGGGAGAGTTCGGAGCAGTCTTCATCTTCTCCATATACTTCCAGACAGTCAAGCAACTGTCAGCGGTTCAAACAGGTATAACTTTCCTCCCGATGGCCATCTCTGTCTTCATCTTCGCACCGATCGCCGGAGCACTCGCGAACCGCTTCGGACCCCGATGGGTAGTGACTACGGGAATGACGCTGGAAGCGGTAGCGCTATTCAGCATATTTGCCATCACTTCAGTCTTAACCCCGATCTACGACTATTATCCGGTGCTAGTGGTCTATGGGGCAGGCGTCGGGTTAGCGATAAGCCAGTTGACCAGCGTCGTATTGCTCAGCATTCCCTGGCAGAAGGCGGGCATAGGCTCCGGAGCCAATAACACTGTAAGACAAGTAGGATCAGCCTTCGGAATAGCCGTCATAGGCGCCGTTCTTGTCGCGATAATCTCCTCTGTCGGTCAGGCTGATGTGGCCGCGAGCACTTTGACAAGCACAGGCAAGGCAATGCTCGACGGTCTCCTAAACGCTGGATTATCTGGCGGAGTAGGCCAGCTTCCCCCCGGATTCCCTGTGCAGGATGTTGCAAAGGCGATTGGAGTGTTTAATGATGCTATCACGCAAGGAACTCGCTGGGCCGCCTTTACAGCGGCTATCTTCGTTTCGTTCGGGGCTCTGAGTTCGCTGTTGATCCCGAACACGCGTGGGAAAGCCGAGGCCAAAGTGAATCCTAGCGTCATTCCTCGCGAATCTGTGAGAGTTGAGAGTCGGGTCCGTGCCGTCATCGTTGTCCAGTTCGCCACTATCATCGGCTTGTTAGCCGCTTTCTCATGGGACTATCAACAAAATACGTTCACGCAACAATGGTTCTCAAACAATGCGTCGCCAATTGGCTATCTGCTGAACAACTTCATCGGTACAATTGTCGTCGCTATCGTTGGATTGGCTCTGATCGGCTGGAAACTGGTCCCACTCCATCAGGGACCCAGAGAGCAGAAGTCCAAGAACTAGCGAGGAACCTAGGTTCAGATTACGATGAGCTTTACGCTCTTCATCTTCTCTTCCTTCTGAAACGCCTTAGTCATACTCGCAACCTTCCTTCCTTCGCCTTCGACCAGAAATAGCTCCAGGCAACTGCTGCGGCTGATCTTATTGTGAATATGCGTCTTCACAATATCCTCAAACTCGTGCTTCAATTTAGTAATCGGCGCCTCGTTCGACTCATCATGAGTCACCGCGATAACAGCGTTGACGTGCCCGAGAAGGGAATCCTTCTCTTTCCGATCCTCAATCAACAACCGAATGGCAGCCCTGACAAGCTCCGACCTTCCGGCAAACCCTCCAGTGTCCTGAATCTGATCTAGCTCCTTGACCATCTGATCGGGAAAGGACAGGCTGACAATCGTCATTTCTTTACGCTATTAGGATCCGCCTGGAGTGTTATTAACGTGTTCAGATCGCACTAGTTCCTTGCGGAGCCTCCTGGTAGGGCCTCCTATAGCCGAGAGCCTGCTTGCCGAATCTCACAACTAGGTAGAGAACGAAGACTATGGTCGTGATGTAGAAGCTGACGGGATATAGCGTAAAGAAGGCTATGAACAGGCCGAGCCATGTTGCAATGAGAGCGACAGCGACTGAGATTATGAGAGCTTTAACCGGGGTCTTTGCTAGTTGCTGCGCTATCGCAGCCGGCGTGACCATTAGCGAGAAGATTAGAAGAACTCCGACGACTTGAACGGCGATGGACGTCGCTACCGCGATCATTAGCATGAAGATTATCCCCAGCTTGGCAGTTGGGAGTCCCTTGGCTTCTGCGACCTCTTCGTCAAGCGAGGCGAAGAGGAGTGGTCGATAAACGACTGCGACTGCTGTGAGGAGTACGGCGGATGCCATGGTTGTGAGCTGAACGCCGCAGAGACCACTACAGCTCAGCGGTTGGGTCCAATTGTTGCTGATCGCTAGTATCTCTCCGAACAGGATGGAGTATGCTAGCTCAGCGTTGCTGCCCACGTATAGAGTGAGGAAGAGTGCTCCCGTGCCGAGAAGGAAGGCTAGGACTAGGCCGATACTGACATCGCGATTAGCGGCTCTGGGGCTGAGTACTGCCATCGAAGTTCCGCCAACTGTCGAGAAGAGCAGTAGGCCATAGACGGGGTTGACTCCTAGGACGGCGGCTCCTGCGGCTCCTGCGAATCCGATGTGGGAGAGAGAGTGGGCGGCAAAAGAAGACCGGCGCAGTATGACGAAGTAGCCCACAATCCCTGCGACGATCGCGACAAGCGTCCCGCCTTCGTAAGCGTTCTGCATGAAAGTGTAATGGAATATCTGTTGTAAGTCTCCGATAAGATCGACGGTGAAGCTCAAGCCTCATGCTCATCCTGTGTGTCTTCGATTCCTACGATGGCGAGATTTCCTCTAGAATCGTGCAACACTTCGATTTGGACCCCGTAGAGTTCGCTGAGATTCCGGCCTGTCAGAACATCAGTCGGTTTCCCTGTCGCCACTTTCCCATTTGCCATGTATACGACTCGATCGAGAAATGGGAGTAATGGGTTGATGTGATGCGCGATGAGTAGGGCTGTCACATTGCGCGTTCGCACTATCTTGTTGACAAGTTGTATCAGGTCCTTTTCGCGTCTGATGTCCAGGTTTGATAGAGGCTCGTCTAAAAGTAGGATCTCCGGGTTGCTAACCAATGCTTCAGCGAGAAATATCCTCTGCAGTTCTCCTCCCGATAGTTGGCCGAGGGAACGATCTGCCAGATCCAAGGCCCCAACTGCTTGTAACGCATCCATCGCTGCGTCGCGATCGCTCTGGTGGAAGAGTCCGATTCCCCACTTGCTGCCCGAGAACCCGAGTCGTACAAGTTCGATCGCCTCGATGTTGGTATCGCTGTCTATTACGTGGCTCTGAGGGACGTAGCCAATCTTTGGATTGCCCCGTCTTGGCTCTTCTCTGAGTATTTCCAGCCGACCACTTAGGGGCTGTAAGAGTCCCAGAAGAAGTCGAAAAAGTGTGGTCTTCCCAGCCCCATTTGGGCCTATTATTGCTACAAACTCGCCGCGGCCGACCTCAAAGCTTGCATCGCGCCAGACGGTGTTTCCATGATAACCCGCTACAAGGTTCTCGGCTGAGATAACCGCTGAGTTCGATGCAGTATCTCCCATGGAGACTGGCGAGGAGCTTAAGCGCTCATTCAAGGTTTTCCAAGCGCGTTGGCGTTCAGCGCATTCTGAATCTGGATTAGCTCGGCATTCATCCAGGTTTGGAATGAAATGTCAGGCGGTTGAATCGTCTCAGTTACCCCAACAATGGGGATTCCATTCTTAGCGGCTTCTGCCTTTAGCGATAGTGTGAGCTGGGTTACAGTTTGTTCATTGTAGACAAGTACTGTTGCGTTTCCTGGCATTGTACCATTGATGAGTTGCGACTGGAACGTTGCATAGTCTGCCGGAGTAGGGTCGTTTCCTTCCGCTACTGCTTTCATAAACTCCGGCGGAGAGATCAGTTTCAGACTACAGGCCGTCGCGAGATATTCGAAGATGCTTTCCGTAGATGCAACGGGAGTGTTGGCAAATTTCTGGCTGATCTCGACGATTCGGTGGTTGTATTCTCCGAGGGAAGTGTTCAGGCTAGCATACTGCTGCCTGTAATAAGTTGCGTCCGCGGAATCTAGACCGACGAGGTCCAGATACATCTGGTGAACTGTCTGGTTTACGTAGCCGGGGCCATACCAGAAGTGTGGGTTGTCTCCTGCCTTCTTACCGAGTAGGTCGGCAACATTCAGCACCTTCTGGTGCGGATTGTTATTCGCAACAATGAGTCCAGTGGCCCAATTGTCATATCCCGCCCCATTGACGATGACGTAATTTGCGTCAGCAATTGCGCGAGCATCCGCAGCGTTGCTCTCATACGAATGCGGGTCTGTGTTAGGATTATTCACAACACTAGTGACAGAAACATGGCTCCCTCCAAGCTGTGAAACAAGGCTGCCCCAGAAGTTCTCACCGGCAACAACCTGAAGGGTGGTCGTCGGGGTCTGGCTCGATTGGAAGAGGTTAAGGTACCTGCCAGCCGCATAAACACTGCCGATTGTAATCGCAATAATTGCGATGGCGACAATTATCTCGTATTCACGTCTCAAGGGAGGAGAGATACCCATCGCCCCACTTATCAACATTATCCAAAATGTTAATAATTATTTGCAGATTCCCTGCGCTCGATTATTAATCCCGCGAGTGGGAACGTAGCTTTTCAACTCTGACCGGATTGAAGATTATACGAGCGGTTTTTCTAGGAATTTCTTTAAGAAGTGCGTTCCGAGCGGCGATGCTTCGAGCGTCAAGTGTTTCTGGAAAATAGGCCGTTTCTGGCGAAGCTTCGATCTAACGCGTTCTTTCTCATGCTCGGAGGTTACGTGGGTGTGCTCGTTGCATGGTACGCGTACAATGGGGTCCTGTTCCAGTTCTCGCTGGGACTCTGGGCGCTAGCATTTCTGCCAGTCACGCTAGTAATAGGAAGGACAAGACAGTTTGCCCGAGAGCTCACACCATTCATAGTTCTTCTGCTCTCGTATGAGGCTCTGCAAGGAGTGGCCGGGTCACTAGCGATCGCTCCCGTAATTCACGCAACAGCAATTTCAACCACCATCACACACTACGGCTTCCTCGAAGCGATCCAGTCCGCATTCTTGTCCCCGGACCTTACCGATATCATGACTTTCGTCTATGGACTTCACTTTCCCCTAATCATAATCGCATCCGTACTGTTCTGGTACGCAAACAGGACCGTCTACAAGAGATACGTTTACTCGCTAGTCGCTGTTTCCTATGTTTCCCTACTATTCTATGTGATCGCACCATCCGCGCCACCCTGGTACAACGGCGTCGTCACTAACCTTCTAGCTGGAACAAGCTCCCAGACGGGATCCTCGGGAATAATCGGCGAATTCGCCAAAATAGGAAGCTTGATCGAGTCTGACAAGTTCGCGGCCTTTCCAAGCCTCCACGCAGCCTATGCCGTACTCTTCGGATATTTCATGATAAAACTGAAGAGAGTCTATGCCCTAGTAAGCGTCCCTATCGTGGGAGGAATCCTCTTCTCAACCGTCTACCTCGGCCAACACTACATCATAGACCTCATCGGCGGCACCGCAGTAGCCGCAGGCTGCGTGTTCATAATGACACGAACGATAAGACGGGACAAGTAGAGCCAACAGTCACGATAGAGTCGCCACACATTAGCTCCGGCACCAGCATCTGATTAAATGCCACTCGAAAAGCCGGAATCCTTAGGCGATTGAGTGTTTCGTAGGGAATCTCTCCGAGGATCGAGCCCTCGCTTTAGCCGCTTCGATTTCACGACTCTTTGAAGGTGAACTTGATTGGAGAGAATGAAGCAGACGTACGGAAGCCGTGGTTATCTCGCTAACCGCAGCCTGGAAAGCAAGTTCGTTCGCCTTTGACGGCTTGCCGAATCCACTGATCTTCCTCACAAACTGTAGCGAGGCATCGCGAATCTCTTCGGGCGAAGCCGGAGGATCAAAGTTGAACAAGGGCCGAATATTCCTGCACAATGCCGTTGACCATTTGAGCAGAACCTCATGTAGTTGAAAGACGTTCCTCTCATTAACATTGGACTTGAAGACTATTGATGTTGAAACCGCGGCCGATTGGCGCTCGTGGCTGAGAAAGAATCATCTGAGCAGGGGAGGAGTCTGGTTGGTATTCTACAAGAAAACGATCGCCAAGACTTCCATCTCCTACGACGAAGCCATTGACGAGGCGCTAGCCTACGGCTGGATAGACAGCATCATAAAGAAAATCGACGACAGACGTTATGCTAGAAAGTTCACGCCAAGACGGCCGGGAAGCATATGGTCCAGTCCAAACATTGAGAGAGTCAACAGGCTAAGCAGAGAGGGAAGGATGACAAAATGGGGCGTTGAGGCCTTCGAGAAGAGAACAGGGAAAATTTCCCTGCTGGAGAAATTCAAGACAGAACCAGTCGAAATCCCCGAAGACCTATTGGAAGCGTTGAAACAGAATGAGGTGGCCTGGGCGAATTTCCAACATTTCACACCGAGCTATCGCTTAAGGTACTTGATGTGGATCTCAGCGGCGAAGAGACCAGAGACAAGAAGCAAACGGATCGATGAAGCAGTCCTCTTGATCTCGCGAAACGTGAAAGCGCTATTGAAGTGATCCGAAAACAACTTCTCCTCCGATCGCCCCTGATCGTCTACTCTGACGGCCTATGCGCAAATCCCAATAATCACCTTCTATGAAAGGTGGGGCTATGCTGGTTGAAACTCTCGACAAGCCAGAAAACGAAATCTTCCAACACCTATTCGAACTCTCTCCTAGAAACGCTGTCTCGCTAGGATTACACGATTACGACGGGAAACTGCCCGACCTTTCGAGAGAGAAGATCAGCGCGTGGGCCTCAAAGGCGAAGACTATCCTCAGCCAGATCCACGCCGTGGACAAGACGACCCTTGACCATGATAGAAGGCTGGACTCGATATATTTGGAGAACCTGATCGAGAGGACACTCTTCGACATAGAAGAGTTACACTCTTACTCATCCAGACCCAACACTTACACCCTCCAACTCAGCACCGTCCCGTATGTCTCAAGAGACTATGCACCGATCGAACAACGGATCAGAGGACTCAACCTTCACCTTGCCCAGATTCCAAAATTCCTAGAACAAGCAGAACAAAACCTAGACAAGACCCTACCAAAGCCGATCCTCGACGTGTCGATAGCTCAAGCGAACGGGGTCATCCGAGATCTTGAGGGCCAGGCAAGCGCAGAAGCGGCGAAATCAAGCCAAGCAGCCCAGAACGAGTTCAAGACGGCCAAGAAAACTGCGATAGGGGCGATCAGTAACTTCGTTCAATACTTGAAAAACCATGGTTCAACTTCCCAGTTCGCTATAGGGAGAGAGAAGTTTCAGCAAATCCTATGGATGAACGACAAGCTCAAGCAACCACTTGAAGAAACGCTTCGACTTGCTCTGGACGATCTCGAATCGAATCTCGAGCGCCTCTACGAGACCAACGAGCGGCTGGGCAAGGGCGAGAAGATCGAAAAGACCCTCGACTCCATCCAGAAACATCATCCAACATCGAGCAATCTCGTTAACGAGACCACGAAGATGCTCGACGAGCTCCGACAGTTCATTATTCAGAAAGACATTATTGCCCTACCAGGCACGGCGAATTGTCGAGTGGTACCGACACCATCGTTAATGCGAGCCACGACGACCGCGGCCATGAACTCCCCAGGACCATACGAGAAAGAGGGACTAGAGGGACTCTACTATGTGACCCCCGTTGAAGAGGATTGGAGTGAGAAGAGGAAAGAAGAATGGCTTGGACACTTGAACTTCACGACACTCAAGGACATTTCCATCCACGAAGTCTATCCCGGACACTATACTCATCGTATGTTCCTCAACCATTTCGCCAAGACAATGGCTAGGAAGTGCTACTGGAATACGGCTTTCGGAGAAGGCTGGGCCCACTATGCCGAAGAGATGATGCTCGACCAAGGCTACGGCGACTTGAAGCTCCGCTTCATGCAATTGAAAGAGGCTCTCCTCCGCGACTGTCGGTTCATAGTCGCCTTCAAAATGCACACGGAGGGAATGAGCGTTGAAGACGCCAAGACGTTCATCATGGAGAACGTGTTGATGACAGAACAGCCAGCGGCCAGAGAGGCGCTCAGAGGCACCTTCGACCACTCATACTACGGCTACACCCTCGGAAAACTGTTCATCAAGAAAGCACGACAGGGATTCTACCAAGCTCATCCATCGGCTCACATCAGAGCGTTTCACGACAAACTTCTGGGTCTAGGCTCAGCGCCAGTAGGCCTGATAGAAGATCTCATCCTCGCCTAGAACCAAACCTCTGACGCTCCCGAAAAAGATGGGCTAGACCCTTCGGAAAAATGATCACTTAGCGGAATCTAGCTGAAGTTGGCAGCAGCAGTTGCAATGTCAGTCATGTTCACAACACCATCGTGGTTCAGATCGGCAAGTGGATTCCAGTTTGGACTAGCAGGTGTGGTCATGTAACACATAGCCATGCTGGCGATGTCAACGATGTTGACCGTTCCGTCTCCGTCCAGATCTCCGAGCATGTTTACACGCATTGGGATAGTCAGTAGTTGGGAGAGCGTTCCGCTAGTTGCAGTAATCGTAACTTGGTAGGCTCCCAACCTGGTAGAATTTGTGGCCGTGAGCGAGAGGGTGATAGTCAAGACTGATCCACTTGTGAGAGACTGGCTCTGGCTGCTCAGCTGGGCCGTTACATCTGTTCCGTTGGTGGTTGCTTGAACACCTACGGTGCCTGTGTAGCCCGAGATACTGGTCAATGTTATCGTCACGTTCTGTGAGAAGGTCTGCATGATGGGGACTTTCTTTGTGTTGGTAGTGATTGCGAAGCTCGGGGTTGATGTGACCGGGACGGTTCGTGTCGATTTTGCAGAACCGGTTGCAGAATCCTTCACGGTCAATGTGACGCTGTAGTTGCCCAACGAGTTGTAGGTATGCGTAGTTGTCAAGCCTGTACCGATCGAGCCGTCTCCGAAACTCCACGAATAGGAGTAGGGGGCGGTTCCTCCTGTAGCCGTGGCTGTAAAAGTAGCCAGAGTGCCTACGATTGGCTTTGCCGGAAGATAGGTGAAGCTTCCGGATAATCGAGGCGTGGCAGGCGTGAATATGTCATTGAAGCTATAGCCTGAGTTCTTGGCTGCGGTGTCCCCTTGGGCTAGAGGCGCTAGTCCCCAGTTGTTCTCGATCGTCCAGATAGAAGCATACTCGTCCATGCCTGCACTGTCCGGAGAAACATATCCCTTCTTCACTGTTGTACCATAGAACAAGTTCGGCGCGTCATTGTTACTATCGCATGAACCGTTACTGCCGCCACACTCGTCCCACCAGAGATAGAGCAGCGTGTGATAACTAGGATTCGTGAAAAGACTAGTAGCTAGCAGCGAGCCTGACGCGGGGCTGGCAATGCTACCGGAGCCTACGAGGAACGATTTCAGATAGGAATCGCCTGTTGCGACGCTAACGTCGTGCATGTTCTCGCTATCAGTGGGTGTATACCAGAGAAAGTTGGGTGGACTGGCAGTGTTGGCAGCGGAGGTCAGTGTTGATGTCGTGACCGATGAACTGGTGAACACGTTGCTGCTTCCCGAGGTTGAGGAGAAGGCTGTGAATGGGAAGTGATCATTGCCCCTTGGGCAACCTTGAGCGCAATAGGCCTTCCAAGTCAGACTAGCAGACTGTAATGAGTTGACGATTAGGTTTCCGGATATGCAACAGCTGTATCCGTCGCTGACTCCGTGCGTGTAGCCGGCGAGCAGTCCAACGTAGCAGGCTGCTGAGCACCCGTTGAAATCGCTGCTATCCGCTGAGGTGGCGCCATAGTTGTTCATGCTGGGAATAGTGGAACTTAGAGGTAGCATGCTACAGAGAAAGGGCGCCGAGCTAACGGGACAAGAGGATAGAGTACCGGATCCGAACACGGAAGAATACGCACTATTCTCCATCGCAATAATAATAACATGATCGAAGTTGGCACCAGTTGGTGCTGCAACGACTGGGGACGGAGTAACTGAACTAGTACTGATCACATGACCGAACATGAGGCCATAGCTAGCCAGGACTAGTGTGCAGATTACAAGTGCCGTAAGGTTTCTCTTGGCAACATGACTCAGTACTTGCCTTCTCCCAGTTTCAGGGAGAAGTTTTGGGGATCACAAATCGTTCGACCTAATGTTGGAAAATGATTCCAACCTACTAACGTGTACTTCCTCAACCTGATGACCAAATTGCACAAGGCATGAGTACAAGATATAAGATTTGTTTAGATTGTGTCCGTTTGTCTTACGATCGAATCTACCTACAATTAGTCAGGAACCTGTCTACTGCGAACCCTCGGAGAAATTCTTTCGTTTTAGTGGAAGAAGTCTATTCCAGTCGCAATCCAGCGATATCCGTTCAAGGGCTAGTCTATTATAGGTAAAGGTTGAAAATATTTCAAGGGACCCCAGGTAATCTTAACCTGATGACCACCCAAGAGAGCTCAACGCTTCTCTTGGTTCGGGTTTTGCACGCCTGGGGCCCTGTATATTCCCATGTCACGCATTCAGCAGAACATCGGGTCCTGATGATCGTTACGAGCCGCAAGAGACTCGCGTGAAATCACTTCTCCTCGAGACCGCGAAGTCAGGTCGTAGGTGGGAAACTAAATCCGGAGAACTTGTGAATATTGATCTCGATGACGGTTCTTCTCGAGGTTTCAGAAGGAACACTACGAGGAGAAACAGAAGCCCATTATCGCGATTGACATCAAATTCAGAATTGTCCTGCCAGGACGCGTCCATCGCTCAAGGCTTAGAGCTTCAGCTTCGGATATAATATTTCTGATCTCGCCGGCGAAAATTAGTTGCCTAAGTCAACCGGGAGTATAGGGAATCGTCTCTCGTTCTCCGCAGATATCTGGATCAAGAATGTTGATCAAAGAATCATCCACCAGAGAACAGTGTCCGCTCACCAGGATCTGAACGTGGACACCGTGTGGTTAGAAAGCTGGCGCTGAGTAGCGGTCTTGCCGAGGAGGAGGGAAGTCCGCCCAAGAGTCGGCCCAGGATAGGTTTGATCTCGTTTCCCTTCTATCTCAGCGTTCAGTACCGGACTCGACCAAGGTCGAAGCTGAACCGTCTTATACTGAAATAGGATTCAATGTTACTGGAGACTAGACGGCCAGCCTTTGCACGAAGAACCCAGGGGATTTTACGAGGGAGAACGAATTGCGAGAGTCTCCATCTGGACCCTTCTTGCTCTAGGAATCGTCGAGATAGGTTTCAGCCTCGTAACATTTAGCGTCGCGCTTCTCGCCGATGGGATCGATTCAATAAGCGACGCAGGGGTCACTTTCTTCGTGTGGACAGGCTTACGGTTTGTCCGCCGCAGGCCAAGCCGTCGATTCCAATACGGCTACTACAAGGTCGAGAGCTTCACAGCATTCCTCACAGGTGTCGTTCTGGTGCCAGTATCCGCATACATCCTCTATCGATCATATCGGTCTCTGCTCAGCCCTGAATCCCTACGCTTGCCGGTTCTAGCCCTGGTGGTTCTGATTCTAGCGGGACTCGGCAGCTTGTACCGAGCAATACAAATGAGCAGAGTCGCCAACAGGTACAACATACTCTCGCTGAAGCTCGACGCGAAGAACTCGATCAAAGACACTACCTCTAGCTTCGTTGCATTCGCGAGTGTCCTCCTTTCGTCGATCGGAATCCATCACGCGGATGCGATCGGGGGAATGCTGGTCGCAGGTTACATCTTGACAGTAGCCTATGTTACGATTAGAGAATCAAGCCTCGTCTTGCTGGATGAGTTCCACGAGCCGGAACTCTCGAAGAAAATAGAGTCGGTCATCAGATCTCACGACCATGTTATGGGAATCAGAGATTTCCGGCTCCGAAGAGCCGGACCCTTCATAGTAGGAGCACTAGAGGTCGAGGTTGACGGCAACATCCCCCTCAACCAGGCCCATGAGGTCGCCACGCAACTAGAAACCTCTGTTCGATCAACCATCAAGGGCATTAGACGATTGACAGTGACCCCAGTGCCGCACTTCGATCCACACGAACATCCCCACGAACATTACACTGGCCAGTAACCGGCTCCATCCTCGGAGTCTGACTGAAAGCGAAAATCTCATCCACAGACATTTAATCGAGCAATAACCTCTGAACGATGACTGAAAGATTTTACAGGGAGAGGAGGAAGATGGACGATTTGGATATTGGGCCCTATCTCCAGCGGATTGGTTATCGGGGCTCTCGCAGCCCAACCCTTGAGGTTCTTCGCAAGCTGCATCGTCGGCATTTACTCTCTGTCCCGTTTGAGAATCTGGACATACACCTTGGCCGGCGGATAAATCTAGATCAGAGACAGTTTTACAGGAAAATCGTCGGGGACCGACGCGGCGGCTACTGCTATGAGCTAAGCGGATGTTTCGCCCTTTTGTTGAGGAAGCTTGGCTTCAAAGTCTCGATGCTCTCTGCTAGAGTGGCAGGAAAACAGGGACGCTTCAGCCCAGAGTTCGACCATATGACTCTCCTCGTGCATCTAAAAGACCGCTGGCTGGCTGACGTAGGATTCGGCGACTCATTCACCCAACCAAAACAGATCGACAATAGCGATCTTCAACAAGACAACGGACAATTCTACAAAGTAGCTAGAAATAACAGGAGAAGAATAGTGTCACGAAAGACCGAATCGGGCTCTTGGAAGATTCAATACTCTTTCAGTCTCCGATCACGACGACTCTCTGAATTCGCGGCTAGAAATAAGTATCAACAGACTTCTCCACGATCCCACTTCATACAGGGCCGGCTTATCAGCCAGTTGACTAGATCGGGAAGAGTGACTCTCACCAACAGCAAGCTGACTTTGACACGAGACGGAAAACGAGTCACTCAATATCTAGTGAACCCTGAAGAATTCGACAGGCTCCTAGCCAAACACTTCCATATCCGTTTCCGCCGGAACTTCTAACAGGTTTTCGGGCTAGTCGAAAAGCCCATCTTGTTTGAGAGTCAACATCGAGCCAGTCTTGACGAAATATTGGCTTCTACACTACAGGATTGGCCGGATGGGCAAGACTTGACGTGGATGAGATGAATCTCGCCTTTGCGATTCGAATGTAGGTCCTGAAGTCAGAACCTCTTCTATTTTCCTGAGGAGCACCCACCCTCATGAGCAGATCTTCAGCGATCACTCTTTCCAGCACATTGGCGTTCTTTCCGAACAGTTTTCCGAGCACCTCGGGAAGGGCGTCGGGATCGCGGGACAAGCGCTTCGGCTCGAAGTAGAACCCGATAGCTTTCCACACTAGTTGTCCGAGGACTTTTGAGAGAGTCTCTGTTATCGAGCTCTCAACTAGGTCCTCGAAGGACGGGACGCTCACTTCTCCATTGCTCCCGTGAGAGGGACCGGCTTGACCGGAGGTGGAGGCAGCGGTGCCGGCTTCACCCTTAGGAACTTGTAGGATCTTGCCCCGACAAACAACGCGAAAGCCGCCATGGAAGCGAAGTGAAAGGCTAGACCGAGCTCGTCAAGGCTTGTCGCACCGAAGAGTCCTAGATCCTGTCCTTCGTATAGGACCTCTGCGACTGCCCAGATGAGAATGAAAGCCGAGAGCTGGAATCTGAAGGCCCCAATGCTCTTTGCTTTGATAGCGAGCCGCCCAAAGATTCCTGCGGAAACTAAGATACCGACAACAGTGAAGATCTCCATCGACATAGACAGCAAGTCGTTTGACATCGTTAGAAGTCAGCCTTCCTCGAGTAGTAGATTCCAAAGGCAAGCAGGAAGGTGACGGATACTGGTTCCAAGATGACTTGGGCTACGAAATAGAGACCGTAGGCCAGAGTTAGATGGTAGAGACCGTGAGTTATTGCGAACAGTCCGAGCAGCAGGGATAGAACTCTGAGGGAGAACGATTTTACTCGGATCGCAACAAGTACGGGGACTATGGCGACTCCAAAGAACGCTGCCCATGTGAGGAGGTTAAGAAGCGAGATCAGATCTGTCAAGTTGGCGATCATCACCCGACCGATGGCGCATAATAGGAGTCTCGTTACGAGTTCAGGAGACGGTGGGTCCTGAAGCTTCGACTGGAGTAGTGGGCCCGCGGAGTGATCAGACTATGAAGTCTTTTTCGGTTGAGATTTCGCGAGGAGTCTTGCGAGGGCCCTGTCAAACACGTCGTAAATGCTGTTCCAAAAGAGTTTCCGTTCCGTCTCCTCGGTCGTCTCCACGTGCAATCGCCACCTTAACGGATCCGCGAGATATTCCTCCCCCTTGACCGTTATCAGAAATCTGGTCTTGACAGCTACGAGTCGATCATTCATCAGGCTTTGTAATACTTGCCGGACTCCTTCCCAGAGAGTTGATCCAACGATATTCCAGCCATCAACCTTGCTGCAATCTTTGACGAGCTGGTTCATCGTCACGCCTTTCGGACTCTCCCGTAGCCTGGTCAGAAGTAGAATTCTTCTGATCTCGATCCCTGAGTCAACTCTCCCGTCCATAGGGAGTCCCGTTTGGCAGCTAGGCCTGGGGTAGTTGATGAACAAGTTGAGACCGAGCATCAATAGTATGAGAGCTAGCTGACCTGCGGGACGACCGGCGTTGTCTGGGCTCATTGGGCCTAGCCTCATGAGCCTTGACCCTCTCCAGTTCAACAGAAACCCGGAAGAGCTCCTCGCACTGCCAGCAGTATCCGAAGGGGAGCATGCTATCCTCGACAGCCTCAATCCCCGGTTTGTTCGCCCGGACCGAGTACAGCTGTCCCCCACAATGCGGGCATCGCGGATTAATGGTTACTGGCGACGATCATCCCAGCAACCTACAATCTCGCGTTGAGACCAATAAGTAGTCGGTGTACAATTGAGCACAAGAGAAACCGGCCGAAGGAGACGACATTGACCAAAGCCCTGCTTTTTCAAGCGCTCGCTGGAACTGGTAAGACTCTTGATAGGGTGGTTCGAGACTCTAAGAGCGTATGAACCATGATCGAAGTAGGGAGTCCCGCCCCGGAGTTCCGGCTTCAACGGAGCGACGGAAAATATGTTAGCTCGGACGAGTTCCGTGGGAAGAAGAATCTGGTTGTATACTTCTACCCGAAAGATTTCAGTCGTGGCTGTACAGCGGAAGCGTGCGGGTTCAGAGACTCATACGAGGCATTCAAGAATCTGGGGGCGGAGGTCATCGGAATTAGCGGCGATGGCCAGCAATCTCACGACGGATTCGCCCGAGAACACAAGCTACCATTCATACTCCTCACCGATACTGACGGAGCTGTCAGAAAGGCGTACGGGGTCAAGAAGAGCCTCGGACTGATACCTGGCCGCGTCAGCTTCATCATAGACAAGCAGGGGATCGTGAGACACATCTTCTCGTCCCAGGCAAGACCAACGGCACATGTGGACGAGGCACTAGCCGTTCTGAAAACTCTGGGCTAATTCTGTCCAAACTATGTTTATGTGAGAGCTGAGCCGTTCCCGGGACTGTTCAGTGATGCCGATGAAGTATACTCCAATCGGACGGACGGGCGCGCACGCGTCTCTTCTATCGCTAGGCGCCATGACGTTTGGAGAAAAGAACACTTGGAAACTCGGCGGACTCGGCCAGGACACAGTAGACAAGATGGTAGCCCGAGCAATCGACGCCGGGGTCAACCTATTCGACACAGCTGACGTCTACGACGAAGGCGAATCCGAGAAAGCACTTGGCAGCGCTCTCAAACCCTATCGGGACCAGATCCTTATCGCTACTAAGGCGAGGGGACGGACAGGGGCTGGCGTCAACGAGATCGGCCTCTCACGCCACCATATCGAAATCGCCGTTCGAAAGAGTCTAGAGCGACTAGGAACGAGCTGGGTCGACATCTACCAGTTCCATTCGTGGGACGCTCATGTTCCATTAAACGAGTCACTTGAAACTATGCAGGACCTTGTTGAACGCGGACTAGTCAGATATCCAGGAGTCTCGAACTTCACCGCCTGGCAGATGAGCACTCTCCAGGCGAGGTGCGAGGAGAGGGGATATTCTAGGTACGAGACGGCGCAGATGAATTACAGTCTGTTGAACAGGGATATTGAACACGAGATTCTTCCGTTCATGCGCTACAGCAAAATGTCTCTGCTAGTCTGGAGCCCGCTCCACGGTGGAATGCTCTCAGGCAAATACTCGAAGGACTCAAAACCGGTAGCGGGGACGCGGGCCGGAAACAGGGGACTGTTCTTCCCATTCTTTGACGAGGAGACAGGGTTCGGCATTGTGGAGAAGGTAAAACAGATCGCTGAAGAACAAGGCGCTACGCCCGCCCAAATCGCAATTGCCTGGCTCCTATCCAAGAATCACACTGTCCTGCTCGGCGCGAAAACGATGGAACAGTTTGAGGAAAACCTAGGCTCTCTCGACATGAACCTAAATGCGGGACAATTAGAAAACCTTGATCGAATAACCAAGCCTCGGGTCCAGTATCCTAACTGGATGATAGAACGCCAAAGCTCTGGCAGAACATTTCCAATCTTAGAGCTTACATAGGCAGGATAGACTATTCTCAAGGCCGCTCTACGGTAAGGTTAACTCCATTGCGGCATCGAATACTGAATAGTATCTCTTGACGTCTGCTACTCCATACTTCTTCCGGAATCTGTCTATTACAGACGCGACCACCTTTGGTTCAACTATCGGTCTAGCTGAGAGATCGAGTGATAATTTCCCGGACGCGATTTTGATCCGCTTCGACTTGAGAGTATTCCTATACCATTGATTCTTTGAGCCTCGAACTGGCAGGAGAAAGACTGTCTTCCCTTCACGAACGAACCAGACCGGGGTTGAGTGTTCTCGTCTGGTCTTTCTTCCGATTACCGTGATCTGCAATTCTCCGGATGCGTCGAGTACTTTCTCGGCGTCAGAACTGTGCATTGCCGACATGTTTGGAGGCCCCATCGATTTAGTCGTTTTCAAAGGCTGAGGTCTAGGATTCTAACGATTGAAAATGAAGCGCTCTCGTGAATTCTGACCGTTTCCAATCACTATGAACGATAGATCAGCCGATTGTGATTGGCGTGTGCTCAAGGTTAATAGGTAGTTGTCACCACCACGTTCGTATACGTAATGGGAGGTGTACTAGGCCGAATGAGTCGTAGTTCGTATGGCAGTCCTCGGACGATGCACAAAGTTGTCTGTTCTGACTGTGGTAAGGAGACAGAAGTCCCCTTCCAGCCAACTGAGGGCAGACCCGTCTATTGTAGGGACTGTTATCAAAAGCACCGCAGGTACTAGGAATCCCGAGTAAAGGGTGCCTAGCACCCCCTATCTTTTTCTTCCATAATCTGTATTCTTGAACAGGTCTCTTGTCCGTTCAATCTCTAACTGTTAGGAGTCCAGGCCTTGCAAGCGAATGACGATAATGATGTCGTTGGCCTTGCTCCTTGAGAAGCGCTGAAACAGTTTGACGAGTGTTCCTTGGACTCCGTACTTCTTGTATATCCGTGCGTGATACTTTTTCACAGTTTCAGGACTTGTTTCGATTTCTGCGTGACCGTCTACATAATCGGCCTTGGGTTTGCCTCTAAAGTGGGATGGTGCGATTCTCACCTTTGGGTTTCGCCTTATTCGCTTCGCTTTGCCAGTACGATCGTCAGTGTGGACAAAGATGGTTCCGCTTTCTTCAACGAACCAGACCGGGGTCCGCACCGGCTCTCCGTTTCTTCGATAGGTTTCTAGCGAGATCACTTTCTCACCCTCGAACTCCGAGAGTGCTTCAGGTTTCTCCAACATTCCTCCTTCCATCATTCAAGCTGGCGGGCTGATATAAGCCCCGGTAGTTGCTAGCAAACTAGTAAATGCTGTCGATCTGAATGAGCAGAATTGTCTAGCTGTGACCGTCGTCTGTTCGCACGGCATCGACGATTATTAATCCTCCAAAAAGGAACTCTTGAAACTCGACCGAACCGAACTCGCCTTCAACGAGACGAGCAAGGTTCTGATTTGTGGGAAGACGATAGAAGGTAGGAATGATCATTCGAAAAGGGTTCCCGCGAGCCCTTCGACCAATAAGGACTCTGGACACTATCGGCATGACCAGGACGATGTAAGTGCTGATGAGCCTTTGAAAGAATAGATTGTCTGGTTTTCCAATGTCGACTATCTCGAGTCCACCCTTCTCTATGATGACTCTTGCAAATTCAGCGATCGAACCGGTCTTGTCACGTACATCGCGTAGCGAAAAACACGTGATGGCTCCTGCAATGCTTCCGTTTCGGAATGGAAGGTTTTCCGCAACACCTAGTACGGGATAGAAAGAATCCGTAAGACGGGTCTTCGCTGATTGCAGGAGGACTAGCGAAGGATCGAGGCCTACTACTTTCTCGAAGTTTTCTTCGAGCATCATTCTGCTACTAACTCCAGGACCTGTCCCTGAATCTAGGACCCAATCCTTTCTCGAACCCTCTATTCGACGAATCGCTCGACGCCGCAATGTTCCAGCTAGGCCAAGAGAGATTGCTTGGCTGATCGATTCGTAGAAGGGAACCGCCTGTTCGATTGCTCTCTTGACGGCCTTCCACTCGTCGCTAGAATGGTTCGACGGTTCTCCCCGATTGGTTTTGGCAAAATCCAGTCCTTAAATAGCTGGTAGGACAAATGCGATGTTAGAGTCCTCTAGAATCGTATCCCAGTGGTGTATTCTAGGAAAATGGAAGCGCCTCAAAGCGGCATTGGAATATCCGAAGGGCTAGATCATAGTTTCAACTTCAGCGAGGTATTCCAACTAGTCAAGAAATCGGTCAAGAACAGCCTCGGAAAAAGACGCACTGGACTAATGCTCGGCCTTGCTGACCTTCCCGAGTACATTGGCGCGTTCCACCAGATGGGCTCGAACTTTATCGTGATGAACAGAAGCCTGCTAGACCAAGTGACCCACATCGCGAAGGACCGACGCTATCTCAACGCATACGTGTTCTATACTCTGCTCCACGAATACCTTCACACTCTAGGCTATGTTGATGAAGGTGAAGTTAGACGGTTGACTCGTCAGATCTGCTCCAGAGTCCTGGGACCGGACCACCCAGCGACGCGGCTCGCAGCGGACGGACCTGCAGTAGTCTTTCCAGAGATAACTTTCCAGCACCACGGAGAGAGCAGATCTCGTAGACTCCCCAAGTTCGAGATTGTGCGCGAGTTCGAAAGAGAATACAAGACCTACGTGGCCTGAAGATAGAAGAGTAAGTGGCTACGAGGCCATTATGATTACCCGTTCGGTCCTTCTCTGGCCTACTCCTATTCTGGCCGGGACTGCGGTTACCCTGTTCAGTGTGCTGATCGGCAATCAGGTCATAGGGTACGGTTTTCCCCTAGCTTGGAAGACCGGTGGATGCCCGCCACCGGGGATCGAATTTTCCAGATCCTGTCTGCTCGCTATCGGCTTTGACTGGTTGGGATTCGGACTTGACCTTCTGTTCTATACGATAATCGGATCCGGACTCTTGTTGAGCTATGCAAAGTACGCTTCGAGAACGAGGACCAGCCGAGGAGCCTGCTAAAGTCGGATTCAGCGAACCCGTGGCTGAATATTGTTTTTCTCGGTATCTTTTCCGCCAATAAAGTCCAGGAACCCTTTCAGCTTCCAATAGGCCTCAAGAAAGTCTAGGCCGCGGTGCGTTATCGAATATCCCGAATCTTCTCCCGTCTGTATGCCAACCAGTCCAGATGATGAGAGGTCTTTGAGATAGTTTTTGGTCCTGTCGACAGGTAACCCGACCGCGTAGGAGACGCGGGTTATCCGCGTTAGTCCCTTTCTCTTCAATGCTTCTAGTATCTCTGCGTATATGTCCATCCGGGACCGTTTAGCGGGCTGCAAGTTTTCAGAGAGGAGGTTTAGGGAGCTCGGTGACTTTGCTGGGAGGTTTTTCGAATTTTACATCGTGTGAGGCTTCGATCTTTTCTGTGTAGAGGACTTCGCCTTCGACATGGACGCCTCCTCCGATGGTTCCTGCCTTGAAGTAGAGGTTTCTCGCCCGGGAGCCATGTTCGAGTTCTAGCTTGTCCGCGTAGACGTCCTCGACCCTGCCATCGTGTCCGACTCTGACCTCTCGTCCAATGATCGGACCCATTGCTCTGGATCGGTGTCCAAGTTCGACATTGTCTCCTTTTGCTCCCTTCACTGTTTTCAGGTCTCCTCCTACTTCGATGCCCTTCTGGGCAATTATTTGGTCCGCCTCCATTGATCCGCCGACCTCAAGCGAATCGACGTTGAGCTGTGAACCGATGTAGGCCTTCCCACCTATGTCCAGGGTTTTTTCAAGGGTGAGGCTGCCAGAAACGCGGAGCACTCCTCCGATATCTACTTCGACGCCTTTCCCGTTTCCGTTTATTGTCGCTATGCCACCTACGTCTAGAGAGCTGAAGGATAGATCCGCTCGGCTCTCGAACTTTCCTCCAACATCGATTTCGCCCCCTGCGCCTCCTTCGTCGAGTGTGGCGAGTCCGCCTACGTCAAGCTTGGAGAACTTCAACGGCTTGGTCGATTCAAACTTGCCGCCGACATCAACATCATCGGAAACCTCTCCGCCGCCGATTCGGGCTAATCCTCCAACATCGAGCTTGGTGGACTTGACTAGGCCGACTATGTCGACGGTTCCTCCAACATCTACCTCATCGACCTCGGCTGAACCCTGAACCCTGAATGAGCCACCTACATCCACCTTCTTCCCGCTAATTTTTCCACGGACCTCCAAGACTCCTCCGACGTCAAACTCCTCGGCCTTCGCGTCTCCGCCGATTCTGAGAGCCTTGTCGACACTGACATTGATGGCCTGGAGGGACCCGTCGATGGCGAGCTGTCCATCCTCAACTTTTACGTCACCATCTGCCTTGAGGTCGCCGCGGATCATGACCCTTCCCCGGTGAGAAGAGAACTCCGAACATGAGAGACTGGCCGCGAATTCTGCGTCTCCTTCACAAACAACCCGCCCAGTTACCTCTACCATGGAGGCTTCTGCTTCGACTCGTGCATTCTCTCCAAGTCTGAGGTCACCCTGGACTTGGCCCAGCTTGACGCTCGTCCCTCGCGGGACGGAGACTTCAGCCATGGTTCTGATGCCCTCTAGCGGGCTGAGAGTCTTAAGCTGGTTGCCATCTGCCAGGCTCTAGCTTTCACTTGCTCGATGCTTTCCGCGTCTATTTTGACATGACACATTTTTCGTCAATCAGTCTAATCGCTGTGGCCGCATATAATGGCCGTGCACTTTCAATAGTCACATGAAGTAATCACGTACGAGCCTTTTCGAATCGATGGTCGGGAGCTGGGCCAGACGGAAGAATTATCCACTATGGGCAATAACTCCCCCTCGCAAGTTTCTCATGAAAACGGTATCCTCTTCCGGGAAGGGTTCTCCGAGCCTGAGAATTTTCTTTGGCGACGTCAGAAAAATGTCTGCCAACGAAGTGGCCAATGGAGAGGTTGCACTGATCATGACATCCCCCCCATATTACAACGCTCCTTTTGATTATCCAGGATTATTTTCGGACTACCGCGAGTATCTTGATCTCATCAGAGCCTTCGCGGCTCAAAGCAGGAGAGTCTTGGGAAAGGGAAGGATCTGCGCTATCGTCACGGACGATATGTTAGTGAGGCAGGAAAAGAGTGGTCGTGGGAAGAAGTATCCTATCGTTGCAGATACTACCAAGATTTTCGTTGAGGAGGGTTTCCAGTATCGTGACAGGATTACTTGGGTGAAACCCACAGGTTACACTAGGATAAGCAGGAGAAGTGGTGTAGTTCTTCAACACCCGTATCCGATGTATTTTTACACGGACAATATTCAAGAGTCCATTCTGCTTTTCCAGAATGGAACATTCGATTATGAGCAACTGAAGAGCATGCCCTCGAGAGTCTTGGAGAAGTCTAGAATTGATACCACGGAGCTGAACTCTGAGAATTGGAACATGAGTGTTTGGAACATTACCAACGTTCTCCCAAGATCTGGAAGAGTCGAAGAGGGAGTGGCCGCATTTCCGGAGGAGATTCCGCGCAGACTCATCAAACTCTTCACTCTCTCCGGCGAGACTGTCTTCGACCCATTTCTCGGGTCCGGAACGACATTGAAAGTGGCCTCTGAACTCGGAAGGAATGGTATAGGTTACGAAATGGATCTAGAACTCAAGAAGGTCATCAGAAAGAAACTTGGACTCTCCCACAAAAGGATTGGACCGTCTCACTTGATGGAAGAGAAAGCTGGAGCGCGGAAACTACGTAGGACGCTTCAGACCAAAATCCGACGACAACGCAGCGTCACTATGGGAGATAAACGGAGGCTTTTTCGTGCTAGTATTTCGCTTCTCTAACTTCTCCGAATATGAAATAGGATCCGGCGGTTACAAGCACCATGAGCGCCCCATAGATTAGTAGAGTCGAGCCTATCGATAGTGAGCTTGCGATGGTTTCGGTCGCTACTGCGGCAACGGGGGTTGCGATTGTCACGAGAGCCCCGAGAGACGTGAAAACCCTGCCCAACATGTTCCCTGGAACCCTGGCTTGAACTAGTACTTGCAACGGGAGATTTGCCAGAGCGAGAGAAACACCGATCACGAGCATTAGGCCGAAAGCGATAACCGCTTGGGTTGTGAGACCGATCAGCGCCACTGATGCGCCTGCTCCGAGGACGCCAATGAACAGCAACTTTCCGACGTACTTTCTCGATTCAATCTTGCCGATGAGAACTGAGCCAAGTATGGTTCCGATGGAGAGGGCGGCGAGCAACGCACCGTAGGTGCCTGCGTTGCCGTGTACGGTAAGCTTACTGTAAGGAGCCAGCAAGGTCTGGACTCCCCCAGCGAAAAAGTTGAGAACCATCGCAAGGGCGATCAGCTCGAGTAGGAAACGGCTCGCCCTTATGAAACGGAGACCCTCTAAGAACTTCTCCTTGAATGAGATTGAGTCGGCCTCGCCGGCCTGCGTTAGCGATTTGGTGACAACTGGAATTGCAAGAGTGGATCTAGCAATCAGCGTTACACTCACGGCGGCGAATACGAAGGTCAAGGTGTCATAGTATATCGGAACCACCACGCCTAGAACGAGTATTGTTATTCCTCCGATGCTGAATCCAGCGATCTGGTTCAAGGAACTGCTAATGGAGAAGAGACTGTTGGCAGGCGCGAGGTCTTCTTTGGCCATGATACTGGGAATGACTGCGCTGACTGCGGGTCTAACAAACTGAGCGCCCGTGTTTAGGAGGAACAATAGTCCAAGGAGGACCGTGAACTGTAACTCACCGAGCGAGTAGAGTATAGCAATTACGGCCACGACTATTGCTTGGAAGGTATTGCTTACGAGAATAATATCGCGACGATTGAACCTGTCCACGTAGACGCCAGCGGCCGGGGCGACCAGAATCGCGGGCAGGAATATCGTGGCTGTCGTGAGTCCTACTTTGAAAATGTCACCTGTGAGCTGCAACACAAGCCAGAGTGCCACAACGTCGAAGATGTAATCTCCCGACTGAGAGACGAGCTGGCCGATCCAGAGAAGAGTGAAGGTCCGGTTGGAAAGCACCCGGCCAAAGCTCGGCGTAGAAGAGACTGCCTCAGACAAATAGGATGATCTACCTCATTCTTTATCCCAACGGAGTAATAACCAATACGGAGCACTGATCGCCCATTAAGAACGGAAATACCTTGACCCTGAAACGATGCGATTGGGCTACTCTCAGCAGCGATCCCGCAATGATTCGCTACCACGACATAGAATGGGGTGTCCCAGTTCACAGAGATAGAACACTATTCGAGTTTCTAGTTCTAGAAGGTGCGCAGGCTGGCCTTAGCTGGCAAACCGTCCTGAAAAAGCGAGACAATTATCGCCGGGCTTTCCACGGGTTTGACCCCTCAAAGATCGCCAAATATGGTGAGAAAGATGTTCATCGCCTTCTCGACAATGTTGGGATAATCCGAAATCGTCTGAAGATCAACGCTACAATTACCAACGCTCAAGGATTCTTAGAAATTCAGGATGAACACGGCTCCTTTGATGCCTACGCGTGGCGGTTCGTAGGAGGAAAGCCGATTAGACATAGAATAAAGTCACTGCGAGAGATTCCGGCCACGACGAGCGAGTCGGACTCGCTAAGCAAGGATCTTCGGCAAAGAGGCTTCAAGTTTGTTGGTTCAACAATCTGTTACGCATTTATGCAAGCGGTTGGAATGGTCAATGACCACACTGTATCCTGCTTCAGATACAATGCAACAAGTCGCACCCGTTCTCCACAGGTTACACGTATTCGATCATAAGCTGGGTTCTGATCATACCGTTTCGTGGCCCCACAGTTTGGACGGAAGCCACTTCTCTTAAGTAAGTCTCTACACACGGCAAACTCAGGATCTATTCATGCAAGTTGCTGCGCAGACCGAGCAGAACGTCCAACAAGTTCGAAAATACGACCTCTTCTTCAACATCGACTTTCCCCGGTTAGTCTACAACGGAACGGTCACGGTCGAACTAGACGCGACCGGTGACATTGACCTTGATGCTGTAGGCCTAACGATCAAGAGCGTCAAACAAGGAAACAGAAGCATAGGGTTCAGGCACGACGGCAAGACTCTCAAAATCCAGACAGGGAAATTCAGCGGGCCTCTAGACATCGAATTCGAGGGAAAAGTGTCGGAGAATTTCACGGGGCTCTACAAGGCTTCCTATGGAGACGAGTATATCCTCAGCACTCATCTCGAAGCAGTTAATGCCAGGAAGGTCTTTCCCTGCTTAGACCACCCCGCATACAAAGCAGTCTTCAGACTAGTGGTCCGGACCGACCCCCATCTCAAAGTTATTTCCAACATGCCCATCGAGTCGGAGGACGTTCGAGCCAACAAGAAGACTGTCGCATTTAAGCCGACGCCAAAGATGAGCACCTACCTGTTCTATCTGGGTGTGGGAAAGTTTGTCGAGGATCACAACCGTCACGGTAAGACGCTTCTCTACACGGCGCATGCTCGGCCGAAAGGCAGCATCAAGACAGAATTCAGTTTTGAGGCGGCGCAAAAGGTGCTCGACCATTACGAGTCCTACTTCGGCATACCATACCAGCTGCCCAAACTGCACCAGGTGGCCGTTCCAGAATTCGCCTATGGCGCAATGGAAAACTGGGGAGCAATAACATACCGAGAGATACTCATTCACGTTGACAAGGACACCAGCGTAAGAGCGAGAAAAGCTGTTGCAGGAGTCATCGCCCATGAGATTGCGCACATGTGGTTCGGTGACATGGTTACGATGAAATGGTGGGACGACATCTGGCTCAATGAAAGCTTCGCCACATTCATGGGCCACAAAGCAGTTGACAAAGGCTACCCGCAGTGGGCTGTCTGGCAGGACTTTGTCCGGACTCAAACCTCGGGAGCGATGAGCCGGGACGCGTTGAGAAGCACCCATCCAATCGAGGCGCGTGTGAAAGATCCCGGCGAGATCGAAGAGTTGTTTGACGAGATAAGCTACGGGAAAGGCGCGAGCATTCTGCGGATGATCGAGGCCTACATTGGACCCGACAATTTCCAGAAGGGAGTCAGCAAGTATCTCTCAAAATTCCAGTACTCCAATGCCAGCGGCCGAGACCTCTGGAACCACCTTGAAGAGGCCTCCGGATCCGACGTGAAACGGATAATGGAAACATGGATCAGCCAACCGGGATATCCCGTCATAACTGCGAGTCTGGCCCATGGCAAGTTGAGCCTTGAACAAGAACGGTTCCTCTTGGCCGGCGGAGTTGAGAAGCAGATCTGGCCCGTCCCAATTACAATGATGGTGGACGGCAAGTCCCAGAAAATGCTACTTGACAAAGAAAAAGCCGAAGTCAACGTGGGACCTAGTCCAAAGTCGATGAAGCTGAACGTCGACCAGACTGGATTCTACGCAGTCCACTACCGCGGAAAAGAGTTGCAGGACATTGTATGGAAAAGCAAGCTCTCGCCGCTCGATAAATGGGGAATCATCAGCGACGCAAAAGCATTCCTACTATCAGGACACATGCCCTTCAAAGAATACCTCAATCTTCTAGAAAAGTTCCAGAACGAGGAGGAGTATTTACCAGTCTTCGAAGTCTCAGACCAACTAGACCTCCTGTACCAGCTCGCCCCCGAAAAAGTCAAGGGCGTTTCCCGAAGATTCCACACATCGCAGCTGAAGATTCTCCAAGCAAAGAAGGACGAAAACAGCTTAATGCTCAAAGGCATGGTCGCAGGACGCCTTACACTTCTCGATGATGCCTATGCGAAGGAACAAGGTTTGAAGATCAAAGATCTAGCAAATGTAGAGCCGGATATGAAACGGCCGGTCGTCATGGGATACGCTCGATCCCGCAACGACTACGACGGGCTAATGCTAGGATTCAAAAACAGCGCGACAGACGAAGAGCGTCTACGATACCTAGAAGGACTCGCAAGCTTCAGCAAACCTGAGCTAGTTGCAAGAGGACTAGAGTTCTCTTTGAGCGGCCAAGTCAAGAAACAAGACGTGAGAAACATGGTCGCCTATGCAGCGTCGAACCCCGAGGCTCGGAACATGACATGGCAATGGTTCAAGACAAACATTGAGAGGCTCAAGATGATGTACGAGGGAACAGCCCAGCTCTCATCAATAATGCGTGCCTACATCTCTATTGCCGGAGTGGGCAAAGTTGAGGAAGCAGAGAGTCTCTTCAACCTGCATCCATTACCCGCCGCGGATGCCACACTTGAGAGACTCAAGATCTACGACCGACTCACCAGGAGCATCATCGCCCCTTCATAGACTGAATTGTTTGAATTGAGCTCTGCCTGTCATACACTGTCTATACTGGGAACCGCCAGAGCAGACCTTTCGGAGAATATTGTCCATTTTTACCTACTCGCGCCAGCGTTTCTCTTGCCTGCGGGCGAGGATAAAGTGTTACTTTCAAGGGCCGGTTCTGTAGGCTGTGATTATCGAAAGTGTCTCTAACGAGTAGGGAAGGTTTCGACCTTCGCTCCTGGCTCAAGAGCCTCCGGTCCTCTCTTCGCATTCTTCTAGTTTGTCTTGTCGGCTTCTTCCTATCATGGCTCGTCCTATGGCATACCGCTCCGTCACTCAACAACGACGGGGCCATAGCTCTCTACAATCTCGTCTCAAGCAACACGGCAGTTTTCATCGTCGGCAGCATCGCCACCGTCGGTGACGTGATCTGGATTCCCCTAGTCTTCTACCTGTACGTGTTCCGGAAAGACCCCTACGACTGGAACAGCTCCCTCGTTCTAGCTGTTGCCATGGTTTCAGCCATGACCCTGACCACGATCCTTAAACTGGCATTCGGACTCCCACGCCCCTTCCAAGACCCAACTCTAGGACTGACAGCCCGCTTTGAGACTCCAACAGATCATGGACTACCCTCGGGACACACGACCAGCGCATTCACCGTGGCAACAGTAATCTGGACAAGATATCCATCATGGCGAATCCCCTTTACCCTCCTCGGCCTGGCCACTGGCACCTGCATGATTATCCTCGGACTGCACTTTCCAAGCGATGTCATAGCGGGAGCATTCCTCGGCATATTCTGCGGAACCTTCACAGTCTCCCTGACGAAGTACCGAAGACCTCCTCCTTGAAGCAGGCTCGAAACGGGTACCTAGATCGACACTCGAAACAATGCCCTTAGACCGGCAATCAAAACATGGGCTTGAAACTGCCGCCAAAAAAGGGCGCCTAAATCAGCGGCCGCAGATAGACAGACCCCCCCGGGCCTGTCAAATATTCAAGAAATAGACCTAGGAAATCTCCACTGGAAACGCGAGCAGTGCCCCATACGTGGAGACATACAGGCCCACGCATGGAATATCGCGTCTACTTTTTCCGTCTAGAAAGGGTCGGGCCCGCAACAGTTTAAACCACACACCCTGACATCAACTAGTCAATCTCTTTCAGGGCAGTTCATCTACACTGGTGTTAGTTTGAAGAATCAGACCCGGGCCGAAATCCGCTACTACCTAGCCCCGCAAAAAGCGCCCCAAGTCCGTAAGACACTTGCCCACCTGATGAACCGGAACATCTTTCCTAAACCCTACAACCAGACACTCTACTTCAACAACAGCCTCCACGAAGTCCCGTTCACCTATTCGATCCGAGCGCGCCGCTACGAGAACCGTCCCCTCCGAACCAGATTCCATCTCGACCCGAAAGAAGAGTGGATCTTCGAATTCAAGACGACAAAGTCGGTCAATGGTCGCTTCATCCGATACAAGCGCCGCGCTGAGGAACTCCCTCTAAAAGAAATTCTCGAAAGAGTCGGAAGGATCAGGAGGCTTGGCGAGACAAGTATCCCTCACAAACTCGTCCCGCATAGCGCTGCCAGCTACACACGGAGCCACTTCCTCGAGAGCACTCGCGGCATTCGCGTAACAGTGGACGAGGACCTTCGATTCTATCAGTTCAACGAGAACCTGACCGGGAAGATGTTGGACAAATCTGACCACGCAGTAGTAGAGCTGAAGATTCCTCCAAACCGGACAAGCTCAGAACTCGCAACAGAACTGCAACACATCCTCCATAAGGAGGATGCGTACCAAGGAATTTCCAAGAAAGCGACGACGTTCAATCTGATTGCTGACCGGCTTCGGGACATAGGAAAGGCGTACGAACCCCCCCGACATGATACCGAGATCGAAGCCAAGATTGCGCTGGACGGCGATGATGAAGACGTATTTCACGAGATTCGTGACGACATTGCTAGTGGAGAGCTTGACGGATTCCGCCTATCACCGGGCTACGGTGATGTCATGGAGACTGGCAAGCTCCATCAGTATGTGCTAACCCCGCAGAACGACTACGTCCGAGTCGAGCCCAGAACTGAGAGTCAATTCATTCAGGTTCGAGAGAATCTGGAGATCGCGAGAGACCCGTATAATCTGGGAAACGTCATCAAGCGGCACGAGCAAGTTCGGCGGACTAGACTCAACCCCGCCATGATGCCTAGCAGGGTTCTCCAACGAAAGCGGAAGTGCTTCATGGTCGAAAGGACCCATGGCAGAGGGGAGTATGCGGTCGTTATCGACCGGACGACCCACAAGGGCCACGAGCTTTACCAGATGGAGATCGATGATGTTCTCAATTCTCCAAGCTTCAGCACTGAGGCTAGGAGCATATCAGATGTTGCGACCATCGCCAATTATGTTGTCGACGAATATTCAATGACACCGACGACGTTGACAAAGGGCGAGTGGCTGATGAGCCTTCCCAACTAGACGGCAAGGTTCGACTGAGCCTTTGCAAGCGTTCGAAACTTCTCATATTTTCCATTCCTAACAACAGTCTCATCCTTCAGCAACGCGCCGATCTCACCAAACGGTTTCAACTGGTCAAGATACTCGATGAAAATGTCACTGTCGTGAATCTCACCGAGAACATCCTGCCACAACCTTAGAATCTTCGACTGTTTCCTGAGCGGCTTCCCATCTCCTAGATCGAGAATGTAACGCAATTTTCTAGTATCCTCTCTCAGCCGGTGCAACTGCTCCTTCTTATCGGGACTACCCAGAACCACGGGCAATCGCTTCTTGATTCTCGAAACATACTTTTTGGACAGTTTTTGAAATCGTTCGTCCAGGTTAGCTCCGGACAATTGCTTCAACCGGATCGGGACGCGGTGATCGGCCTCCAAAGCCCGTCTATGTTCAGTCCCGGGTTGCAGACTATATTTCCGAAGCTTTTTCAACCGCTCCAGCAAAGTGTCAAACTCTCCTGAAGAGTTTCTTTTGTCGATCTTGTCGGTAACTATGTCAAGGTCTCTAGTCCTCGCATTCGATTTCATCAGCTTCTCAAGCCGCGTTTCATACTCCACAATCTTCTTTTCACTTCGGAGCTTCTTTGGAAGGAGTTGAAGTGCGGCGAGCATCCGTCTGGTTGTTGTGCGTAGGTCATGCACGTTTCGTTCGCCCGCGTCTTCGAGGTAAGCGGAGATTTTCTTGGCGAGCGCCCGGTCAGCTCTCCGCAGCCTCTTCCTGTAGGAGGATCTGGTGATCGTGACTCATCCGCTTCTGGGTTTGTCAGGTGGAAAGCTTCAGGTCGAAATGGTCCTTGAAGTCCTTTAGCGCGTCCCGGTACAATTCCTCGGGAAAGCGCTTGCTGTTATTTTCTAGCCTGATTTTTACTCGTCGGTGGCCTTGAAATCGAAGTCCTAGTTTCGCACCAGTCTTGTTTAGAATCTCGACGAGCCTGATCACTGAGGAGAGCCTCTCTACTATCTCTTCTGAGTCAGCTTCCAGCAGATCTTGATACGTTGCCTGTAGCCAGTCGGTCCGTTTCATGCCCTGAGCGTTTGCAAGGGCGAGAGCCATCACAACCTGGTCTGCGTGGCCCAGGATACTGTCGCTCTCAAGAACGATGTAGAACAATGACTCAGGATTTGTCAGTGGGAGAGTGGACACTTCGCGAATTGCGTCTAGTAGAATGGTTCGCTCCTTCTTAGTCAAGACCCCTCCGGCAAAGATCGCCTCTACAAGTTCTCGGCCGCGCGACGCTGGTAACGGGTCCCGGCCATTGCTTGCGCGGTGAATCACGGGCTCAATCGAACCCGCGCGATAGGACGCTGGGTCTTCTAGGAAAGCGGACAGGACGCCGTCCCTCAACCCGTGGGTGCTCACGATTATCCTACGGAAGCCTAGCTTCTCCATTAATAGTTGGACGACCATCGACCCTGCAACTATGGATCGAGCGCGGTCCTGCCCGATCGAGGGTATTTTTTTGATGTCCTTCAGCTTCATCTTGTGGAGCGCTTGATGGATCGACTCCACTTGCTCTCGGCTCATCTCGTAATTGTGGAGCTTGTTGATTGGATATTCGTCTCGGATTTGCTCAAACCTTGCAATTGCACGGACAGTTCCGCCGACCCCGACTAGGTCCAGTTTCTGGTCTGAAGGAAGATCCTCAGCCCCTGGAAGCAGACCAAGTATTCGCTTCTTCATTCGAGCGTAGCTCTTCTTGCTGAATCCGCCGTTTCCACTTGCGTAGAGATCCGTAAGCCTCAAGCCTCCTAGGGGGAGTGAGAGGATCTTTCGAATCCTCGTGTCCTCGAAATGAACCATCTCAAGACTTCCGCCACCGAGATCGAAGAAGAGCCCAGCCTGCACGTTGAGAGCGACTCTGGCTCCAGCGTAGGAGTACACCGCCTCCTCTCGTTCGGAGAGGACTTTGAACGCAAACCCAGTTTCGACAAGCGCCTGCTTCAAGAAGAGATTCTTGTTGCCGGCTTCTCGTACTGCACTTGTCGCTATGGGCAAAACGTGGTTTACGTGTTGAAGATCGACGATGTCGCGGAACAGTTTTAGTGCTTTCAAAGTCCGGCTGATCGGTTGATCTTCGAGAATGCCAGTCTTGTCTAGGCCCTCTCCGAGCCGGGGAAGAGTAGACTTCTGACCGTAAGCCGCGAACGACCGGTCCTTGGCGACCTCGTAGTTTACCAGTTTGAGACTGTTGTAGCCGAGATCTATTACCGAGACCTTCACGGGAAACTAGCCCCGGCTCCAAGGAAAGATTCGAACTGCCCCGGTCCCAGAGTGCCTCTCATTACTTTCCTGCCTTCTTCATGAGTCGTGGAGTGAGGAGCCAGCGTAGCTCGCCAGTAATCCTTGGCTTGAAACCGAGAATTTCTATCTTTGCGAGTCCCCCCTTTTTCAGGATTAGATTCACATGGGAATTGCCGGCAACGATCTCCCCGATCATCCCGCTAAGCTGCGGCTCGTGTCCCACCATCAGAAGGCTTAACCTAGCTTTCTGAATAGATAATCGCCTATACACACTCTCCGCTTCGCCCAAGGGCTTCAGCTCAACCCACTGCTCCAATTTGTTCAGTACCTTGAATTGACGTGCAAAGATCTCGGCAGTCTGTAGAGCTCTGGGCAATGGGCTGGTCACAACAAGATCTAATTCGACGCCAAGCCCTGAAAGAGAACTCGCAATCGCCTCAATCTCTGTTCGACCGTCGCGAGTAAGCGACCTCGCATCATCCTTTCCGGGCTCATCCACCCTAACGCCAGCCTCACCATGTCTCAAAACGAGGATCTCGAGAAGAGACTTCCCCTGGCTGGCCTTGGCAGACTTGGATGATCCGGGGGAACGACGAGCCATCAGTTTTCCTATTCCACTAGGGACCAAAGAGATACTTAACGGCCATGGATCCAAGGCGAGCGATTGTCAGCTGACATCGTTAAACCCTAGCAAAGGAGCCCACTAGACACCGCTTCTAAGTAACGACCCATCCCAAAACAATCCTATAATGATCAGTACGATCGTGCGCCAAAGTGTACCTTCCCGGCTTGCATCTGAGCATGAACTTAAGCGTGCCACTAAGTCTGACGTTTCGCGCTGTGAGGTCGAACTAGTGCAAATTGTTGAGCTGAAGAGGGTTCCAGGCGAGATCAAACCAGTTTCCGAGTTCTTGAGAGATAGGATCAAAGGATCCCTGATCGTGAACGGTAGCCAAATTGAGATTGAAGGTGCTTCACACGACGAGGTTAAGCAGCTTCTGCACAAGTTCCTCCATCAGAGAGGACTGACAAGCCACAAGGTTCACAGCCAGCAAAGTTTCATCGAAATCGTACCTCACGACGGCAGAGATGTTCGCAAAAGGCCTAAAGGTCGGCCTCCGACAGCACCTGAGACAATGCCCTACTTCTTTCCGGGCCGATAAACCCACACCTACTAAACCTAGCTCGAGAGCAAATTATTCGCTAGAGGAATTGTTCTTGAGTTCTCGGATTCGGGTTGCTGAGGAAGGGAACGTACGCTGTAGACAAAACATGAAAAGCCTCGATCAAGTTCCTCGTCTTAACCCAGTGCACGCGATCAGCACGTGGAGAATCGGCTCATGAACGGTGGCCAAGCGGCCCGAGTTCAACAGAGCCTTTGACATCGATGGATCATATCCTGCCCTTGCCGGAGACTCGCTCAAGACAACGAGTCTTGTTCTCCGCTCCGACAGCAAGCTGATCCCGCACCGATCGCCTGGGAAAAATCCTGTCCAAATGAAGAGAGGATCAACAAATGAGAACCAGAGGAGTAATCAAACGACTCTGTCTTGCGTTAATGCTCGTTACTTTGTCGATTTTAGGAGTCGCACTCGTTGGACAGCCTCGTCAAGTGTCGGCAGTGACCGGAACCCACTTCGACCATATAGTCATCATAGCGATGGAGAATACTCCTTACGCCTCTGTTTTCGGTTCGGGAACCGCATCAAGTTGCCCGACAAGCTCTGCCCCATTTCTTTGCAGCATGCTCCCATACAGTTCCACAATTCCCTCTATGAATAATTACGGGGCGACCTCTGCCGACGCGAACGACTTCAACGGCTGCTCAGCCGCCTGCTATGTAGGGCTATTAGCTGGGTCTACCTACGGAGTCTCTGATGGTTACGGAAGCCTCACAGCCGCCAACATTGTAGCAGACAAAATAGCTCCATCAAGCCTAACATGGCAGGCTTACTGCGCTGAGGGATGCCCGCGGGGCAATGACCACTTTCCATTCACGAGCTTCTCAGACACCTCGAGTAGCTCCAACTTGTTCACGAGTTCATCAGTCACGACAGCGACCTTCATCACGGCTGCAAACTCGGCCAATCCGCCTAACTTTCTCTGGTACACTCCAACCGACAGTGAGAACATGCATGATGTTAGCGTCCAAGTGGGAGATTCGTATCTTCAATCGTTTCTCGTAGGTTCAGGCAGCATAACCGGTCCCGCTTCGGGGTCTCTCCTAGCGAGCAATCTCTTCACAAATCCAAGTTTTCATACTCTCCTCTATCTCTGGTGGGACGAGTGTGGCGGCAACAATGGCTCTTGCGACAGCAACAATGACACGCCCAATCTCTTTTATGGCTCAATGGTGAAACAGGCCTACGTCTCTTCAGATTCGACTGGCATCGATGAGTACGCTTGTCTTTGGACGATCGAGAACAACTGGGGCTTGCTTCCACTGGCCGTGGGAGACATAGCCGCCCAAACCCTTGGATACAATGTCAATGACATTTTCACTACTGGCGGCTCATCATCCCTATCCGCCAGCTTCAACTACTCACCCTTCTCATCAATTACCGCCAACAAGACCCTCACTTTTTCAGCATCAGCACAAGGGGGAAACGGCCCCTACACATACTCGTGGAACTTCGGAGATGGGACCACGGCCTCCGGGGCAAATCCCACTCACGCCTATAGTGCCGATGGAACTTACATCATAACTATGACTACCACCGACAACTACGGTCAGACAACGACAAAGACCCAGCAGGTCACAGTCGGCCGGACCTCACCCGGCGGCATTGGAAACAATCTCTTCCCTACACTCTCTCTCCTAGCCATAGGGCTGATCCTAGGGGGAGCAGCAGGCACTGTCTTTTACCTAGCCAGATATCGGGAGCGCAACCACCAGCTTCGTAATGCCATGGAGAACAGCAACCCGCCTTCTAATGGGGTACGGAACGGCTCGAAAAACTCCCAATTTGGGATAAATACTCAGACCGCTCGGCAACGTGCAAGAAGTAAGAGCTCTCGTCTCACGGAGTAGATTCTACGACGCTATCCACTCGATGAACTCGTTATGAACCATGTTTAGGACGTACGTCTGGTTTCTTCGAAAACGGTGAGTTTGCCTGATGAGTGTGTCTGCCTCTACTGAAGCCCTGCTTTAGCGAGCAAGGGACCATATCTCGCGTCCGCTCTGAAATCTCCTAGGTCTGGACTGAACCTGAGGGAGGGAAATGCGATCTTCCCGGTGTCTAAGGCCTCGTACGCCCATCGGAACGCGTTGTCTTGTTCTCCGAGGATCGAATATACTGTGATGAAGATTGTCGAGTTCGAATATTCCAACTTTGGATGTGCGAGGATCTCTTCAATCATTTTCTTGGCTTCTTCCGTCCTTCCCGAGGTCGCGTGGACATAGGCTAGGTGCGCGAGAGCCTCTGCCTTTCTTTCGCTAGTTTCAACCAGCTTCTTCGCTTCATTTTCTGCCTCTGTGAAATCACCGTTGCGCGCTTGTAGATGTACGAGAAAGTCGCGGGCCACGATGAAGTTTGGATCCATCTCAAGATATCTCCTGCATTCGTCAATGGCTCTTCCATATTGCTCCTGGAAGAAGTAGGCTTGCACCACGCATCCTCCGACGACGGGAGAGAGTGGGTCCAGCGCCTGCGCTTTCTCCGCTTCTGAAACAGCATCTTGTAACCTTCCAGTCGTAAGTAGCAGGAGTGATAGCCAGTAGTGAGCGGTGGCGTAGTTCGGGTTCAATTCTAAGGCGCGTCTGAACTGGTCTTCGGCCCCCTTCCAATCCCAGTCGTAAGTGAAGAGAACGGCCGCCAGCGAAGTGTGAGCCTCGGCGAGATGATCGTTTAGACCCAGTGCCTTCTCCGCGTAGCTTCTCGCTTTGGGAAAAACTTGGTCGGCTGACAGATAACGATGACGTCCCATCAGAGTGTAACAGTCCGCGAGTCCTGCATAGGCTGGGGCATACCCTGGATCCTTCTCGACGGCTTGTTCAAACTGCGCGATTGCTCTCTCTAGATCCGCCTTGGTCCTCTTGCTCCAGTAGTAGCGTCCTCGGAGGTAGAGAACATACGCGGCAATGTCTTCGGGAGCCTTTCTCTCTATGAATTTCATGTTCTCTTTGAGAAGCTGAACCTTCAAGGCGTCGGCGACTTGTTCAGCAATGTCTGTCTGTATCTCGAAGACGTTCTTCATTTCCCTGTCATACTTCTGGGCCCAGATGGGCGCCTCGCTACCGACATCGATCAGCTGGACAGTTACCCGGACTCTCGCTCCGGCTTTTCTCACACTACCTTCCAGAATTGTGCCTACTCTCAGCTCTCGTCCAATCTCGCTCACGCTCTTCTTCACCTGCTTGTATTTCATCACCGAAGTTCTCGCAATTACTCTCAGACTTGAGATGGAGGAGAGAGTGTTGATGATCTCGTCTGTGAGCCCGTCAGCGAAATATTCGTCCTGTTGATCGGAACTGAGGATTGTTAAGGGGAGGGCAGCAATTCGGCGAGGCTCTAGATAATCCTCTTTGACAGAGCCGGTTCCAAGAGTTGCAAATTGGACATTGTAAATTTCGACAGGCGTCTGAACATTCTTCAAGTGGCTTTGTCCGAGTGAGACTGTCTGGAACTCTCGGCTATTCCTAATATGATCAAAAACCTGTTGGGTTATGCAGACTCCGCCAGGGCTAGCAAGTTCCTGTACCCTGGAAGCAATGTTCACAGCATCTCCGTAAATGTCTCCATCCCTATGTTCTACATCCCCAAGGTGTACAGCGACCCTCAGCATGATTCGCTTTTCTGATGGAACATTCTCGTTTCGTGTATTGAGGAGCCGTTGCATGTCTATGGCACATCTTACTGCTTCGAGAGCACTCGCAAACTCGACCAAGAACCCGTCGCCGAGCGTCTTTACCTCGAGACCTCCGTGACGTGGGAAGACCTGTCGCAATAGTTTCCGCTGCTCGTCTAGGAGGGATAGCGCGAGAGCTTCGTCTTTCTCTGACAGCCTCGTATAGTCTACCATGTCGGTGAACATTATCGCTGCGAGTCGTCGATCGACAGCTGTCAACTGGCTCTGCAAATCAGCGCGACCTCGATTCTTGATAAATCCGCTGAAGGCATCTGGATGTGGACCTTGATGACCCTGGCCGGGTTCACCGGGAACACCGCCCTGAATTTGAGATTCCCACCTAAGCCGTTCGTGAAAATCGTTCAGAATTAGCCCCGATTGGCAATCGGGGGACGAGTTTTGACCTCAACGAGTCTGCATGTTGACCTGGACGCTGACCTACACGATGGGAAAAACGATCGACCAGTCCGTTCCGCGGGTATAAACGGGATCCAAGCCCAGAACGGTTCCACCCGGCGAGACCCCCCACCCAAAATTCGTGGAGCGCGATCTCCCGCGATACAAAGGTGCAGTTTGGAAAATAGAAACTTGGAAGATTACTTCTAGTTTTCAGAACCTATTGCGAGGATGAAGCTGCCCTTCCCGGCCGGATCGAAAAGAGAGGTGCTGCTAGCCGCAGCCGCTTGTGTTTCCGCAGTTGTTGCACTTGTAGCAAGCCCCGGCCCGGATCATGATCATGCCGCAGTTGTCGCAGGCGGGCGCGTCGGACTGGGGATCGAAGGTCAGTAGGTCGGGTTCGGGTCGGCTGGACGATTCTTGTCTTACAATCCTCTGTTCGATCGGCTTCGGCGCTGGCTCGACAAGCTTCGCTTGGGTCTCATGGTTCTCAACCGTTGTCTTAGCCAATCCGAGAGAGTCTTGGTCTTCCTTCGAGAGATATTTCAGCCCCAAGTATCGGAAGATATAGTCGACGACTGATTTTGCGAATCTGATCTCGGGATTGTTGGTCATTCCAGCCGGCTCGAAACGGGTATGAGTGAACTTGTTGACCAACACTCTTAGTGGTACGCCGTATTGTAGTGCGATGGAGATGGAGGTTGCGAAGGCGTCCATTAGGCCCGAGATAGTGCTGCCTTCTTTTGACATGACGACGAATATCTCGCCGGGCGTCCCGTCGCTATAGAGCCCTACCATCAGGTATCCTTCATTGCCGTTGATGCTGAACTTGTGAATTGTCGCCTCGCGTTGGTCGGGCAATCTTCTTCGCAGCGGCTTGTAGACCACTTGCTCGACCGGCTTAGTCTTCTCCTTCTCTTCCATACTCGTCGTCAGCGGCTGGGTCCTCTTTGATCCGTCCCGGTAGATTGCGATGGCCTTCAGGCCCATCTTCCATGCGTTGATGTAGGTCTGCATGATCTCGTCAACGGTCACGGCGTTCGGCATGTTGACGGTCTTGGATATGGCACCAGAGATGAAGGGCTGGACCGCGCCCATCATCTTCACGTGTCCCATGTAGTGTATGCTCCGCGTCCCCTTGCTTGGTTTGAAGGCGCAGTCAAACACTGGAAGATGTTCGGGTTTGAGGTGCGGTGCGCCTTCGATCGTGTCGTTATCGTGAAGATATTGTAGGATAGCGTCTGCCTCGGAGAGCGAATATCCGAGCCTCTTCAAAGCCTCCGGAACAGTATTGTTGGCGATTTTGATTACTCCTCCGCCAACGAGCCACTTGTACTTGACTAGTGCAATGTCTGGTTCGATGCCGGTTGTGTCGCAGTCCATCATGAAAGCGATCGTGCCAGTTGGAGCGATGACAGAGATCTGTGCGTTCTTGAAGCCGAACCGTTCGCCCAGCGACAAGGCATCGTCCCAGGACTTGACTGCGGCGTCGACCAGGTCCCTCGGAACATCGTCTTTTGGAATCTTGTAGGCGTGGGATCGGTGCATTCCGATTACGTTAAGGAAGGGTTTCTCATTGCTCGGGTAGCCCCGGAAGGGTCCCAGCCGCTTCGCAATTAATGACGAGGTCGCGTAAGCATGCCCAGACATTAGCGCGGATATGGCTGCGGAGTAGTTTCGTCCCTTGTCACTATCATACGGCATTCCGAGCGACATTAGCAACGCGCCGAGGTTGGCGTAGCCCATGCCGAGGGGGCGGTAGTCATGGCTGTTCTTCTCGATACCAGGCGTAGGATAGCTCGCATTGTCGACTAGTATCTCTTGCGCAGTGATCACTATTTCCACAGCATGCTTGAACGATTCGACGTCGAGCTCTCCGTCTGGCGTGCGGAACCTCATCAGGTTTAACGAGGCGAGGTTGCATGCTGAGTCGTCTAGGAACATGTACTCTGAGCAGGGGTTTGACGCTCTGATCCGGTCAGTGTTCGAACACGGGTTCCACTCATTGACTGTCGTGTCGAACTGGATGCCCGGGTCGCCGCAGATATAAGCCGCCTCGGCCATCTGCCGCATCAGGTCCGCGGCCTTGTAAGTGTCCGCGATTTTCTTGTTGGTAATGTAGTGGGTCTGCCAGTCCTTGTCCTCGCTGACATCGTGCATGAAATCATCGGTTACGCGGACGCTGTGGTTGGCGTTCTGGTAGAAGACGGATCCGTAGGCTTCGCCGTCGACGCTGCCGTCATAGCCGGCGTCGATGAGTGCCCAGGCCTTCTTCTCCTCGTTTGCCTTGGACCAGATGAAATCTACAATGTCTGGATGGTCAGCGTTGAGTATGACCATTTTGGCGGCTCGGCGTGTCCGGCCTCCGGATTTTATGACTCCTGCGAACGCGTCGAATCCTCTCATGAAGGAGACTGGTCCGCTGGCTTTTCCGCCAGTGGAGAGGTGCTCCTTGGATGAGCGCAGGTTGGACAAGTTGGAGCCTGTTCCGGAACCGTACTTGAACAGCATACCCTCTGTGACGGCCAAGTTCATTATCGACCGCATATCGTCTTGGACGGAGTTGATGAAGCAGGCTGAGCATTGTGGACGTTCTTCAACTCCGACGTTGAACCATACCGGGCTGTTGAAGGCGGCCATCTGGTAGAGCAGAATATGTGTAAGCTCGGCCTCGAAGGTCTGAGCCTCTTCCTCATCTTGGAAGTATCGCCCCCTCGTGCCCCAGCGACTGATCGTCTTGGCGACTCTGTCGAGAAGCTGGCGAACACTCGACTCTCTCTCGCTTGTTCCTAGTCGTCCTCGGAAATATTTCGAGGCGACAATATTTGTCGCGGTCTGGGACCAGAAGGAGGGCGATTCTACCTTCTTCTGCTCGAATATTGTCTGACCTTTATGATCGGTAATTGTTGCGTCGCGTAGTTCCCATTTGACCGTGTCGTATGGGTGGACGCCTGGTTTTGTGTACCGTCTCTCGTAGCGGTACTCCCCGACGGGGCCCTTCGGTATTTGATGTATTTCCATTGATTGATCTACCTTCTCGCTCTGTTCTCTTTCTGAAGACCGAGGAAGTATCTCTACCCCAAGCGCGTATGCTTTAAAGAAATGTGTACTGTTTCGTATAAAAATCTGAACTGTACCATGGCTCGCTGATTCGAAGTACCTGACGCAACGAATGCAATGGTCCTGAAGACAGACTGGGACAGCTATTCTTTGAGGCTGACTAGGACTCCGTCGCGGAGCGGGACTATGACTGTCGATAGTCCGTGGAATTCTGTGACTAGCTTGTTGAACTTGATCATTGACTGGGTGTCTTTTGATTTGCCGCCTTTTGCGACTTCTCCTCCCCAGAGGGCATTGTCGGCTACGAAGAGTCCGCCTTTCCGGAGTTTGGGAATGGAGAGTTTGAACGCGTCGGGATACACGTCCTTGTCGGAATCTAAGAATATCATGTCGTATTCATCTTTGAGTGTGGGGAGGATTTCGAGCGCGTTTCCTTCGATCACCTTCACCGACTTGTCGAGTCCGGCCTCTGCGAGGTTCTTCCGGGCGATCTTGACACGCTCTGGGCTCATGTCGATGGTGGTTAGGCCTCCCTTGACCGGGGCAATGGCTCTCGCTAGCCAGATTCCTGAGTATCCGATTGCTGTACCGATCTCTAGGATTTTCTTGCTCTGGCTGGTCCTTGCGAGGTTGTAGAGGAGTCTGCCGACTAGGGGTCCTATGATGGGGACATTATTTGTATCGGCGTACTCTTCCATTCTCTCTAGCAGCGGGTCTCTCGGCTGAGCGATTCGGTATAGATAGTCGTCGATATAGTCGTAGGTTATCGACATACGGTGATCTAGGCGACGGTTCTCTTACGGGCTAAATAATGCTTAGCGATCTAGAGAACATTCTGTGTGATGTTGAACGCGTTGGTCAGTGTCTTGTCGGGAACGGACCCGATAACTAGAATGTTGTAGAGCTGGTAGGTTATTGTGAACCGGAGTTGGTGGACTGCGGAGGTCTTGAAGTTGAATATCCCGCTCGCCTGAACAGCATCGGACAGGTTCGCTGAGATTCCCCATTTGGAGACGGATCCATCATAGTTGTCCAGCATATTGACCGAGGTTACGCGGAGTCCGACTCCTTTCACGTATGTTCCGGTGAGCGTCTGGTTCAGGTTGCTTATCGTCAACGTATAGTAGGTCTGGAGAAAGGTTCGAGGAAAGCTTACGTTCGCGATTGAGAAGGCAATGTAGGCTTTTCCATAGCTCAGGTTCTCGAGGATTATCCAGCTTCCTCGGTTCGTATAGCTCGGCTGCGACGTGTACTTGCTGTCTACGACGGGCAGCTGAGATGGACTGGTATACTGCCAGACTGCGAGTATGACTATGACGAGTAGGAGGACTACGATGGCGACCTTGGCCTTCGCGCCCATGATTAGCCGTGGACGGAGGTCGTGTTTCGGATGCGTGTTACTAGCCGATTTTTTAACGGGTTACACTAGGATTAGGTGCTGTGCGGGAGAGTGACCGTGATAGTGCTGCCAACTTGGTCGGAGCGAAGCCTATGCTGTTATGGTATGTCTGGATGCGTCTCAGAGACGGCACATGGCATAAACTGGATGACATTTCTAGGCAACTTCATCTCCCGAGGAACGCAATCGACTGGGCGGCCAAGTATCTCTGCGACAAAGGCATGTGCGAGCCCGGCGACGACGAGGGCGAAATCCGGCTCCAGCCGGGAGGCGCCAAGTTCGAGGACGTTGTGCGGGCGCTGATTCCTCCCTCGAAACAGCTCCAATAGTCTGAGCGGATTCTCGATATCTGTCTCTTCCAAAGAGCTACTTTGTGTCGCGAGCGATCACGCTCCACGAATTTTTGGAGAGGGGTCCCGCCGGTTGAACCGGTTCTGGGCTTAGAAACATTCCATTCCCCTGGATCTGGCGATTCGCCGGTTTTCGACATGTGGCAGGTCAGCGTCCAGGTGAACGTGCAAGGTCGTAGAGGTCAAAGCGCATCCTCCAATTCGTGATCGCGGCTTGTTCTGGGCGAATTCCTCTGAGAGCTTCTCCTAAGACGTACTCTTTGGTGTCGCGGGAACTTTTTTGTTTTCGACCAGTCCAAGCGTGATCCCTATCGCCGATAGGGCCCTGTCACGCTTGCAAAACGGGCTGACGAAGGCAGTTTCGGGCCCGTTGTCGGACTTTCGATTAGGGCTTATTCTGGGAAACTCTTCTTTGGTTCAGTTTAAACGCTGAACGCTTCGGTTCTGTCTCGAACTGTTTTTGGAGTTTCGGGTTCTCGGCAAGACTGGAGAGACAGTCCCCGTGGTCGGACTTGGAACATGGGGGATCGGTGGCGGAATGCGGAGTGACTCTTCTAGGGATGAGGAGAGTGTAGAGGCTCTTCGGATGGGCTTGGAGCTGGGGATGACGCTGATCGATACGGCAGAGATGTATGGTGCGGGCCACAGCGAAGAGGTTGTTTCGAGGGTCTTGAAGAGCTGGGAGAAGCCTATGTTTGTGGCCTCGAAGGTTTCGCCGTCACATTTCGCGTATGATGATGTTCTGCGATCGGCGAAGAGGAGTCTTGAGAGATTGGGGCTGAAGCGGATGGATCTGTACCAGTTGCACTGGCCAAACCCTCAGATCCCGATAGGAGAGACTATGAGGGCGATGGAGAAACTTGTCAAGGACGGGCTGACCCGTCACATTGGGGTAAGCAATTTTTCCGTCGAACAGATGATCGAAGCGCAGGCGGCATTGTCAAGAGAAAAGATTGTGTCGAACCAGGTCGAGTATGGTCTGGCCGATCGTTCTATCGAAGAGGATATCCTGCCATATTGTCAACGGGAGGGTTTGACGGTTATTGCTTACAGCCCTCTTGGTCAAGGAAGAATTCCGCGAGGCAAGGGCGGACCATTCCGGGTCCTTGACGAGATCGGGGCTGAGCATGGTAAGAGCCGAAACCAGATCGCGCTCAACTGGGTTTTGAGGAAGGAGTCGGTTGTGACGATTCCGAAGGCCATGGACAAGGCGCACGTTCGGGAAAACGCCGACGTTGTAGGTTGGAGTCTGACCGGAAAGGATCTGGAAAGACTCGACAAGGCATTCCCACGCTAATTGTCCAGCTCCTGGACAGATCAACCGTCTCTGGGGAAAGTGTTCTTTTGTGCATGATTAGGTGCTGTTTTTGATTATCTCGGTGGTTTAGCCGATGAGCGGGTTTCTGGCCATCATGAGCTTGTTGTAGGATCTTCGTAAAACGAGCATCATGGCTAGGTAGAAGACGGTCGCGACAAGGCCGGACCAGAAAAGACCCGAGTAGATGCCAGAGCTGTCGATTCCGCTATTCTGGAGTAGTGAGATCCAGTTTAGGGTCTGGAGGAACCTAGCACCGAGCCAGTAGCCGACAAACCCTGAAATCGTTAGGGCGGAGAAAACGTAGAGCCATCTCCAGCCCTTTCCGACCAACGTTGTCCCAGCCATCGAAACGACGAGGATTGCAAGGAGTCCTTGGAAAACAAGGAGTGTCCAGAGAAAGTCTAGAGTGAATCCCCAGCTGATACCGTAAGCTGAGATGAACTGGCGAGTACTACCCGTAATGGGTAGTTGTGCGAGCACACCGGCGCGGGCTGCGGCGTATAATGCGATGGATAGGGAGAGGTTGGCGCCTGTCGCGAGAATATAGATGGTCCAGTGTTCCCGGGCGTTGTATTCGCCTAGCCGCCTCCACGACATTGCTGTTGAATCGGTTGTTGCAGCGTGACTAAAGATTACCGGTGCGGGACCGTTGGGTTCTTATCACGAAGCACAGCGGGCGATTCTATGACCGATCCGGAAGACAAGATTCTCCACGATATGGAAGAGGGTGGAGACGGGATGACAAAATACAGCAACATGATGCTCGACTTCATCAAGAAAGAAATATTTCAAGAACGGAAAAACGTGTCCGCTGAAGAGATCGTCACCTTGGTCGCGGCACTGACTGATCTATCGGTCAGCCTACTCGCGAAGTTTCGGAAGGAGCCAATGGACGAAGCCCAGGTTGCCGAGATCGGAAGAGACGCTTTCAAACACATAGTGGGCAGACTAGGGTTCGACATGAGACAACTGACAAGAGCCACCCTCTACACGTAGACTGGAAAAGACTGACGGACTGCACGTCTAGGGCATAGCCTGCTGGACAGGCATGCCTTCCACAATCTGAGCGATCTCCTTCGCGATCCCGTTCTCAACGTGAATCGTCCAAAGCATCTCCGGCACATCAACCGCCAGGAACAGCCAAGTGAGGAGGATTGTTTCAACGGCCACAACCGCGACGTTCTGAACCCACTTCCCTATCCCGAGATGAACAGTAAAGTCGGATGGTTGTCCTGAGATCATTATTGTGAATGCCCGGTCAGCGGTGATAATGTCGCGGAGGATACCAGCCTTCTGCGCCTGAACAACAATGCCCATCGGCACAGTCTTCTGTTGCGTCTTGTATCCGTCCAAGCTCAACTGATTACCGATCCGGGAGGCAAGCTCTTCCAAGTTCCAGTTCTTGCCCTGGAACCTCAGGGTCTTCTCCGCTACCATTTCGCGTCGAAAGACTGGGCAGTCACGAGACGATTTAAGGGATTTCCTAGGAGAACGGACATGTTCGGGAGACTATTCTTGGCAGCTCATGTGGCGCGGACAACAGGCAACAGAAAGCGAGTTCTCGCAATGGTCCCTACTGTTAACGGCGCTGATCGTTGCTTTAGGCCGACCCAATCTCATGGGCCTCGCAGACAACATTGGGATTATCAGAGAACTGTTCAGCCTACGATAATCACGGGATATCGTCCAGAAACTAATCAGCACATAGGGTAATTTGAATGCTCCCGCATTCATTCTTGGTCTTGAATAACCAAAGACCTCATAGGTCAGTCATCTACTATGACCATTGGTTGCCGTGGGGAAGCTCAAGTTCTCGAAAGAATATCTCCAACGCCTGACGGAACCCATCCCGAAGAAAGAACAAACGGCAAAGGAGAAGGCCGACGTCGAAATCCAGGCCCAGCCGAGACATCCTACCGGATTCAACCAGTATTGTATGAACTGTGGAAAGATGCAGTTGTTCAAGAAAGACGCTCTTGGATGGAAGACTTGCACTGTCTGTCACGGGACAGCGCCGGACAGAAGCCAGAGCCCAATCTGACAACGGGGTTTTCGGTCCTAGCACTATCAAAGTTCTGCCTTGCTTAAGTATCGCAGGCCAGAAAGCAGCTAGGCCTACTCGGCCTCGAGGTCTTCTCTCACATGTCGAAGGGTTTTGGCAAATGGGTCTACCGGCTAACACTGGCTAGATGGTACTACAACTATGCCTGGGGCTGGATCATCGGGTACTTCCTAAGCACCTTCTCCATGATTGTAACAATCTACTATCTCATGCAACTACAACGGCTGATCTCGTTTCCAGTCTTCCTGGGAGGAACAGGATTCCTTCTGATAGGAGGCGGCTGGATCCTCGGAAGACTGTTGGTGAAACGGTTCAAGATTCAGCCCATTGAGAACTACATTTCGAGTGAGGTTAATCCGTTTACGAACGCTGCTTTGTCTGCGAAAGAGCGAGTCTACTGGAACGCAATGGTAGTCTTGCTAAAGAGAGAACACGCGCGGACGCCTGACCCTGAAGTAGCGAAATGTGTGGATCAAATGAACATGTACATCAAAGGCCAAGTACCGTTCAACTTCGACGAACTAGACAATTTCGAACTCGGAGAAACCTCAGAACCCAAGTCGACTTTGAACAAAGAAGCTGCCAAATGGTCCCCCGGCGGAGAGATCGAAGACAGCGGTCAAACACCTGTCTGACTCTTTACGACCTGTTCGACTAGTGTCTACGTTTTGTTCGACGCGGTTTAAGATAGCTCCTTCGTAGTTCGTCCGGGAGCTTCGGCCAGTCTGCAAGCGAGTATTGTTTAGATGCACCTCTAGGCGGTCGAGGAGTGGATGCAATCCGGGATCTAGCTCAGCTTCGTGTCTTTGAGTATCGGGGTTTCGGCATTGCAACCTGGCGCGCCCAAGCGCCTGGATCATATAGTTTGGAGACTTCTATCTCGATCACCATCATCAACTCCTTGACCTTCATCGGCACGGACTCCTTTCCCTCCCAGTTCTCATAAATCTCCAGCACCTCTCTTGCAAATCCTGGAGCAAGTTGGATGTAGTCCCGTTCCAATACTATTCCATCGTGCATTCTTCACTGACAGGAACTTAGACTGAACGGTTTGGAGAAACTATTCGAGCCGAGTCGAGAGCGACATCTCGCCAGAAATCTGGGCTTTGCTAGCCGAGCTGGGTTATCTGTATCAGATTGCCGACGGTATCGTCGAACCTTGTTATGGTCGAGCCCGGTGTCTTTGTCGGTTCCATTGTGAACTTTACGCCAAGCTTCTTCAATCTCTGGTACTCTTTCTGAATGTCATCGACGAAGAACATAGCTGCGGGATTTCCCTGCTTGAAGATGGTTTCTTGGTAGGATCTAGCCGCGGGATTCGCGTTTGGTTCGAGAACCAGCTGAGGACCGTTAGGGTCTTCAGCGGAGACAACTGTGAGCCATCTGTATGTGCCGGCCCCGATATCGGCTTTCTTAACGAACCCGAGATTCTTCGTGTAGAAATCGAGCGCCTTGTTTTGATCGTTGACGAATACGCTTGTTATTTTGATCTTCATGATAATGGAAAATAGAAAAAAGCGCTACATATGTACTTCGGCCGACCCAATCACTGATTAAATCATCCATCTCGGAACACAGATTAATCCGACGTTGATTTTGGCGTCATCGAGAAGCAGCTCGATGTTGGACGTCTATCTAGTTGACGGGACCTATGAGCTGTTCCGACATTTCTACGCGATTCCACCTCAGACAAACTCCGCTGGTGAGGAGGTCGCGGCGACCCGCGGGGTCCTAGGCAGCATCGTTTCAATGCTCGAGTCAGGCACCACTCATGTTGGGGTGGCGACTGATCATGTTATCGAGTCTTTCAGGAATGACCTCTGGCCCGGATACAAAACGAGCGAGGGAGTGGACCCGCGCCTGCTCGCCCAGTTTCAGTTGCTAGAGGATGCGCTGGTGGCGCTTGGGGTTGTCGTTTGGCCGATGGTCGAATTGGAGGCGGATGATGCTCTAGCAGGAGCGGCGGATCATCTCGCAAAGATCGCCCGAGTGAAACGGATCTTCATTTGTTCTCCCGACAAGGATCTTGCGCAGTGTGTAAGGAAGAAACGGGTCGTCATGTTTGATCGTCGAAGGGACCTGATAATCGACGAGAGTGGTGTCAAGACAAAGTTCGGGGTCGAGCCCGAATCTATTCCCGATTACCTGGGGCTCGTTGGAGATACGGCTGATGGATATCCCGGGCTGGATGGCTGGGGGGAAAAATCCGCCGGTAGGGTCCTGAGTCGTTACAAGCACATCGAGAAGATTCCGAAGAGCGAGACTGAATGGGAGGTCCAGCCCCGTGGAGCGGATAAGCTCGCGGCAACCCTCCGAGAGAATCTCAAACTCGCTCTGCTGTTTCGAGATCTTGCGACGCTACGAAAGACTGAGCCGTGGATCAAAGCACCTGATGAAATCCTATGGACCGGGCCGAGTAGGTCGTTTGTCGCGATGTGTGAGAGATTGGAAGCCGGTCAGCTCCGGAATCGCGTTGCGGAGATAGCTAAGTCCAGAGGTGATTCCGCAAAATAGAGGGGGAAAACCCTCGGAGCATGAATATGTTTTCACTTGTATGCGAAAGTGTACTTGGCACAGAAGTCGAATAATGCCATAGAGATTGTTCGGGAACACTAACGGGTCAGATGCAAAAATCGTAAAGATTGTGAAAATAAGCGCGGAGCAATAATGCGAAACTGATCTCTCTACACATTTGTAGATAGACCGCCGCAGCCGGATACTATTGCCACCAACCGTGTTCGTCCACAGCCAAGTGTGGACGCCCTGCTCAAGTATCCGATAGGGACCCTTTCATGTAGGGTTCGGCTTGATGAATCGCGCGATCTCTACTCGATCAAAGAGGACGATGTTAGCGTCGACCGCCACTCTCATCCTGGCGGTCACGATCCTATCGATCCACGCCTCACTTGTCTATCCGGCCACTTCGACGAACGCGGTTACTAGCAGCATCTCGTCCTGGAATCCAATGGTGAACTGTACTCCGACCGTTGTGACGGTTGAGCAGGTTTTGGGAAATCAGACCAACGCTCTGGGCGGCGCGTCGGAGAACGGGAGCATCTTCAATCCTGGGACGTCGTCGCCTCTTGGGCCCAGTAATGCTGCGAGCTGGCTGACCGCATCGTCGTCGACTCCGCAAGGCTGGATCGCGCCCGGACCCTCATGCACAATAACGAATTCGCAGGGACAGGTGGTTTCTGCATTTGTCCAGATCAACGGGGTCCAGCGAAGCTACAGGTCCGAAACGAACTACAACAACGTGTTCATGCCGATCAACGGTGGAACAAAGTATGCTACGGGTAGCCAATCAGACACGACGTTCAACATTCTCACGCCTGGTTACGGGCCCTGCGCATCTACTAACACTACTGACTGCATGCACAATCTCATTACGGTGATTGATCATGACTGGAAGGCCGCAGGCTACTGTGGACTCAACACCGGATGCGACAATAATACACTAGTGTCGGAGACGGCTGCCTACAAGTCACTAATCGACGTTCAAGGATTTCTCGTCTGGAATCCTAACAGTTCCAACAGCTCCGACCATGACTTCTCCGGTTGGGAACTACACTCCGTAACAGCATGGAGAATCTCAAACACCTCCTCGGACTACACCCTCTCAGCCAATCCCAACCTGCTAGCAGTTACTGCAGGCCGATCAGCCTCAACAGTCGTCGCAGTCAACACGTTCAACCTGTTCACGGGCAACGTATCCTTCACTTCCACCGTGTCAGCCTCACCCAATTCCAGCGGACCGGCTCCAACAACAGTTCTGACACCCACCACCGTATTCATCAAACCTGGCGGAACGGGAAGCTCGACACTAAACGTGACCACAGCAACCACAACAACTGGCAACTATACTGTTGCAGTATCGGGGTCCAATGGCACCATCTCTCGAACAGTTCATGTCGCGGTATACGTGACCGATTTCGGAATTGCGGCCAATTCATCCTCCCTAAGCGTTTCAGTCGGTTCATCGGGCCAGTCCATGATCTCTGTGTCGAGTATCAACGGATTCGCAGGTAATGTGAGCCTTACCGTTAAGGTAAGCCCTGCAAGCACGACGGGCAGTGTCTCGCCTGCGGTACCCACGGCATCATTGAGCTCGTCGATCGTGGGCCTCGCTCCAAGGATCATCAGCAATGTGAATCTGACAGTGTCAGCCTCACTCCTCACACTACCCGGGACCTACACGCTTACTGTAACAGCGGTCGGAAATGGAGTGTCGCATACGTCGACCATCACCGTGACAGTAACCGTCGCCGGACTTGCCGTCGGGGGACTGGTCTAGCCGCGGACTGGTTTGGTCCTTTTGTCTGACTCCTCGTTGCCCATTTTCCTGTCCGCCTCGGAGACGAGACGCTCAGTCGGTTCGGACTTCGACGCTCGGTCCAACCATCTTGCATACTCGCGGACTTTCATCGATCATCGCAAACGGTCTAGACAGGTGAAACAAATAGAACGCGCTACTCTGCCGATTCACCATGGCTTCGGATTGACCTCAGTTGTGGTTATGGCATTGATGATGCTGGGACTCGTGTTGCTCGTGTTCTTCATCTTGAGCATTGTTCCCTGGGGAACGGGCAGCAGCTGTTGGGCGCAGTGTTAGCCTTCTCGAAAACCCCCTAGAGCCATTACACAATCGAGTCCCCCCGTAGGACTGGAGCTCCTTCGTCTCAGGTATCTCACTATACCGCTTTATAGCTTAGGGTAGCAACCAGAATATACTAGAGCTAGCGACCTCATATATGCTGGAACACAACCTATCTTCACGGAATCAATAGATCTTCACGGCTCTTCGTGCATAGTGCCTCCGTCTCAAGAAAATGGACAGAGACCTCCCCGTCACTCGATTCTAGCGAGTGGAGGAGCCGGGACTGTTCGTGGCATCATCGACCTGTTCAGAAATCGGAAGTTTGATCTTTTTCTCGTTACGATAATCGCTTTCATCATGATCCTACTTTTCATCCTCAACATTGTCCCATGGGGCACGGGCCGGGGATGCTGGGCTCAGTGCTAGGCTAATTTTCTAGCGGAAGGCTTCGCAGGTTTCTTCTGCGGAATCTCTTTCGTGTATTGTCCGGAGGCGCGTATTACGTCTAGGGCGACTCGTGGTGAGATTTCGAAGTCTTCTTTGTCAGTCTTGAAGTGTAGGGTCTGGTTGGACGCGTAGACCTGGAGCGCTTTGGCTAGGATTACGCTGTTGAGAAGTTCCTGTTCTGATAATCGGCCCTGCGGTGTCCACTCTTCCCTGGTCGTCTTCCTTTTCCAGTATCGGCGGTTGGGCAATCTTATCCTCGGGATAGTGGTATTCGAAGAAGCCTGAACTTGAATTCTTCGTCAGCCAGGGAGGGTCTCGTTTCTTCGGAATTGCTGCTTCTTTGACTGCCTGGTCCCGGAGTGTATCCAGAGACTCGATGTAGGCTTTGACAAGCGCGTCCCAGGTCTCAACATCAAACACTGGATGGAGATAGTGCCGCTTCGGCATCGGAAAGGCGTCGGGCATGACCGATTCGTATTTGAGCTGAATCTCCTTGTCGAGCAGGTTTCTCCAGATCTTGTCTCGAAGAGAGTCCAAGGTTGATTATGTTATGAAAGGGCTGGGGATTTACGGTGCAGAGCTCAACGAAGACTGGAACTATTCCAGAAGAGCACTGTACGGATCTGTGCTGAGCTTAGCCGTTCTTACGGGTTAGAAGACACCAGCCCCCATAATGGTCGCTTCTAAAATGAAGATCGATGATTTGTCGGTTCGGAAACATTCCCAGCAGTTCTTCCCTGGTGAAGCTGTGGTGGAGAATGTTTGCTTCCTCACCCTCGCTCCAGACAAGTGTTCTGGGCTCGACTTCTATGGCGGATGAATTCTCAATCTTCTCGCCAGGAAGCCATGCTGAAGACTGGACAAACATGAAACCGTTCCTCGCTAGGACGCGATTCATCTCTCCCGCTATTTTTCGAATCTCCTCCAGGTAGCCGTGATGTATGACTCGTGTCGCGATGACTGCACCGAAGAACTCGTTCTCGTAAGGAAACGGTTTGAACATATCACCAACGGTCAGGTTCGCGACGACCTTCTTGTCGCGAAGAATCTCGCGGGCTTGGTCTAAGGCATTCTCAGAAATGTCAAACCCGTAGGTTTCAAAACCGTTCATCACTAGGTACACAGCGTGTCGCCCTGTGCCACAGCCCACGTCAAGGACTCTCTTCGACCCGTTCGCGTTCAGGAGTTTGACTAACCTCGGAATCTCCGGTTCAATGACACCGAGCTTTCTCCCGTACCAGCTATCCCAGACACCTTCCAATATTTAGATCCGTTTCCGCATATTGTATGCTCCGACTTCGAAGCCGAGACTCTTGTAAAGTCCGATAGCAGCCTCCTGACCTCCAGGCACGTCAAGATTGACAGTGTCGATGCCGTTTCTCTGGAACTCGTTCAGGAGCGTGTTCATCAGATTCTTTCCTATCCCCGTTCTTCGGTACGGTATGTCGACGGCCATCAATTCAATGTAGCCGACTTTTTTCGCTTTCCAACTCCTCAAAACCTCCTCGGGTAGACCCTTTCTCTCGTAACCCGAAATGAAGCCTACGACTCGTCCCTGATCGTCTTCCGCGACGTAGAAGTATTCAGGGCTCTTGGAATACATGCCCTCAATATCCACGAATGTAGGTTTCGTGTCGAACGATGTGTAGCTCTGAGCTAGATCAACAATTAGCCTTAGATCATTAGGGGAGCACCGTCGAATCTTCATGCTAATCCTCCGAGGACCCCGGTCCTGCACACAATCACCGTCAACCTCAACATCATACTAACCCGGGACAGACCGGAACGTCTAGAATATTTTTGATCGCGCGCGTCCTCATGACACAAAACAGGATGATCTTTTCCATTGGTTTGGGCTAGCATGCACACTATGATGTCAGGGATGGGTGGTCACAACTGACCCAAAATCCTTAACGATATCCTGGAGATTCATGTTCTAGACCAGTTCTCCCTTTCCAGTCAGAACCACATGCCCTCCGACTGACGCATTAATCCGGCCACCAACAATCTCTCCTCGTAAATGCAGGAGGGATGGTCTTCCTATTTCGTGGCCCTGATCAACACGTATGTTGATCCTCTTCTTCCCAAAGTAATCATGTTTCACAAGGTAGGCAGCCAATCCACAGTTTGCACTGCCAGTAGCGGGATCCTCGACTATACCGTATGCCTCTGCAAAGAATCTCACAGAAAGATCGTTGCCACGTTCGCGCGGCTCGGGTGAGAACAGAAGGATTTCACCCATGCCAGCCCTTCGAAATTCGTCGGCGTTGGGGTGAACACGTTTTAGAGCGGTGAGACTTTTGAGAGGAGCTACTATGAATGGGAATCCGATGGTGATCTGTTGGGGAGGATATCTTTCGTCGACCTCGTTAGGATCGACTCCTACCATTCGGGCAATAGTGTCATGGAGAAAAACTCGGCCGAACTTTGGACCCTTAACGCTCAACCAGATTACTGATGGCTCGCCTTTCAGGTAGTCGAAAGTGACACCGACGGGTCCATATTTCAGGTTGAGAACAAGTCGGGGGATTCGCTTCTTCACGATTTCTTTCTGTATGATGAAGGCAGTACCAATCGTTGGATGACCAGCAAAGGGTAGTTCTCGCGTTCTTGCGAAGATCCGAACATCGTATCCTCCTCTTCTAGTCTGGTCTGATAGGATGAATGTTGTTTCGGAGAAGTTCATCTCACTCGCGATCTGCTGCATTGTGCGAGACGATAGATCTCCAGCCTCTCGAACTACGGCCAGCTGGTTCCCAGCGTATTTCTTCTCGGCGAAAACGTCCACAATCGAATAGCTATGCGCTCGCACGGGTCGTCAAGAAACCCAGTCAAGAACACCGGGCAATTACAGCTTTGTACGAATGATTTCTTGAACTTTCCAGAGATTGGTGCAGAAGACGGACGCGGCTAACGTCGAGCCATGATTCCTCTTCGCCTTCGCAAGCTAAGGGACTGGTACCCTAATGCAAGCGCCAGCGACACGAGTAGCCAAGTGATAATCGTAGCAATCCAAAGAAACGAGTTGATTAGGATTAGCGAACCAAAGAGGAAGCCGATGACTCCGAGAGCAATAATTATGACTGACACGGCCAAACCATAGATATTCAACCCTATAGTCTCGAGCTTCAAGACTCCACTACCCTGATTAGCGCTACGTTGTTCTAAATTAGTTTTGCTGGATGGAAGAAGAGGAAGGTTAGGCCACCCTTGCTACGATCTCGACGAGGTTTCCATCGGGGTCGCGCAGAAGCGCGTTGCGGTTGTGCTTGCCGACATTGTGTGGCGGCTGGACGACTGGTTTCTTGGATCCCCGAGAGCTCCCATCCAACTGATGCCGACAGCTCTGAGGCTGACTTTAAGCGCAGTGCACAATTGATTGATGACCTGGAGGATTCCCTGTTCCTCTTCGGTGGATGATTGAGAACGTTCCAACCTTCCACTTGCAGCGAATAGAACACTTTTCGATTTCCTCTGTTAAAGGTCTGATCATGAGTAGCAATAGGTCGGCTCCAATCGGGCGATTGTATCCTTCTAATAGCCAGTCTTGCTAGCTTTCGAATTCGCGTGCTGGAAACCATAGGTGGTCTAGTAGTGTCCTGCAGACTGGCGTCGAACTGGCGTAGAATGGAAAACCTACTCATGATCATGATAATCCTCACGGGACCTGTGCAGGCAGACAATCACCGTCAGCCTCACCATCATGCTAAATCCTGACACCTCAGAAATTCTAGAATATTTTTGGTCACGCGCACTCCTCGTGACACGAAACCGGAATGTTCCTATTTCCTGGTCTCCGCCAGCAAGCGCTAGATCCAGTGCGTGATGGGTGGCGTGTCGGCCGTAACCCACCTTCTGTTCGCTGCAGCATCTGTCTTATCGGGGAACCCGCGCCTCGGGCGGAGTTCATAGGCGTCTACATCCCCTTTCACAGCATAGTGGATGCCCGTTTCATCCCTGCACCAGCCCTCCATCAGGGACGCCCGGGAGAACATCCCATCATCGTCACACGGTACCGGCCGGGTATCGTTTCTGCGCATCCACACAGGCTCTCGCCCGCCACATTACGTGGTATGTTTCCGCCTTGTGGGTGGAGTTTCCTCAGACCTTTCGGTCTGTAACTGCACACCGACTCGCCACCCGGAATCTAAGAAGATGATCCAACTATTAGACTATTCAGACCATGGAGACCATTGAGCGTACTCCGCGTGAACCGTTTGACGGTGAGGTCTCCTCTGATCACGCCGCAAATTTTCATGACAGATCTCGCAACGCATCAGACCTAAGCTCCGCTAGACTAGAACAACATGACGACCAGAAAATAATGATTTGATGCTGTGTAGGTTTGGCCTCAGATTTTGATATCACTCCGAACATGGGTCCCACCAGGGACCAGCACCTTGGGCGATTGGGGATCGCGGGCTGAACGTCTCGACCGAAGTCTCGACGCGTACACCCCGATTCCATCAACCCCATCTTCTATGGGAGCCCTCGTCCAGTCCGAAACCACTGTCGCCAGTGGTCCAAGTGGACCAGAACGGTTGCCTATTTTCGGGAGAGGTTTCAGGCTTAGATGCTTTCAGCCCTTATCCTCGATAGCGTGGCGGCCCGGCAGTGCCCTGTCGGACAACCGGTAAACTAGAGGCTACGATACCCCGTTCCTCTCGTACTAGGGGCGCCTTCCCCTCAGGCAACCAGCACACCCAGCAGGTAGAGTCCGACCTGTCTCGCGACGGTCTAAACCCATCTCGC
>Ga0307471_100000023_pt1 | contig 74899 bp, 69 predicted proteins | sample atmos_gasesAM3C__2_FD_204566 | JGI IMG/M metagenome (GOLD analysis project Ga0307471, IMG submission 204566) | Hardwood forest soil microbial communities from Morgan-Monroe State Forest, Indiana, United States - atmos_gasesAM3C_515 | ecosystem: Environmental > Terrestrial > Soil > Temperate... | reverse complement strand
TATTGAGATGGTCCGGCTGATGGAAGAGGCCGGCTTTCCGAAGGGAGTAGTGAACGTTGTGACTGGAAGCGGATCAGATGTTGGAGACGAGCTTGTGACGAGTAAGATTACTGGGCTAGTAACTATGACAGGGAGTACTGAGGCTGGACGGACTATCTTGTCTCACTCCTCGATTCATCTACCCAAACTGATACTGGAGCTAGGCGGAAAAGCTCCTTTCATTGTCTGGCACGACGCAGACATGCCTTGGGCGCTAAAATGTGCGATTTGGGCGAGGTTCTGGAACTGCGGCCAGACGTGCATCTGTTCCGAACGGATGTACGTGGACGAGAAGATCAAAGACAAGTTCGTCCCGGCATTCGTCCGAATGGTCAAGGATCTTCGCCTGGGCGACCCGCTGGGAGATGGTACAGACCTAGGTCCGATGGTGAGTAGAGAGGAGAGAGAAACGAGTGAGAACTTTGTCCGCAAGGCAACGGAGGAGGGCGATAGGATAATCATCGGCGGTGAACCCCCCGTGACGCCGGAGAGAGGCTGGTTCTTCGAACCCACTGTCATAGAGGACGTGAAGCAGAAGTCGTCTCTCGTTCAAGACGAGATTTTTGGTCCGGTCGTGCCGATTCTAGGAGTGGACAGTTTTGACAAAGCGATCGACTACGCGAACGACTCGAAGTATGGGCTTGCTTCATACGTGTTCACGAAGGACAGTACTAGGGTGTTGAAGGCTATGAACCGGATAAAATTCGGCGAATCCTACATCAACCAGGTCGGACCCGAACAACTACAAGGGGCTCACACAGGATTCCGACAGTCAGGACTCGGAGCCGAGGGATCAAGATACGGGCTCGAATGCTATACACAGTTGAAAACGTGTTATGTGGACTGGAATGATAAGCCCGGTCTTTCCTATCTCTTTCCCTACCGGGACAAGAAGTAGCGCACATCCTTCACCGCGTGATCCGTGGTTGTCTCCCTGGATACGCGTAGACCCGGAGGGATCGAAAAGATTTCACCAGAAAAAATGATTTCGCGAAAGAGTGATTTCACGTCACGACGAGGGTTCGCGATCAAAAGTGATCTGGATTCGGGGTCCGTTGAGATTTGCCATGACTGTGAGGTCTTTGACGATTGACCTTCGAGTTCGGATCAAGGAAGATTAACACGATTACTGTTATGTTCTTGATTCCAAGGCAGTTTGATGGTGGTTTGCAGGGGACTATCAGGTTTGAGCTTCCGGTATCGAAGACTGCTAGCGTGGCTGAAGGATAGGAATCGTTCAGCTGGGCCTAGTTAGTCGCAAGGATCATGATGTCGTTGACGTTGGTGCCGGTTGGACCGGTCCGGATCAGGTCTCCGATCCGCGAGAAATAGTTGTAGGTGTTATTGTCGTCAAGATATTCTTGTGGGTCCATTCCACGCCTTCGGCCACGGGCGATTGTGGTTCCATCAACTAGTGCTCCCGCCGCGTCAGTAGGACCGTCGACTCCATCAGTCGCCAAGGAGCCTAGCACGATGTGTTTGCATCCCTCGATTTCGAGAGCCGCTGCCAATGCGAGTTCCTGATTTCTTCCTCCCCTGCCTCTGCCCTTTACGGTTACAGTTGTCTCTCCTCCGGCTATGATGGCGGCGGGAGGCGATAACAGGGTTCCATTGTCATGGATTCCGGTGGTGATAGACCCGAGTATTCGGCCGACCTCACGCGCTTCGCCGACAAGACGCGTCGACAATATCCTTGCATCGTAGCCAGCTCTCTTCATTTCGGCGGCTGCCGCCCGGCAGCTCTCCCGATTGTTTCCAACGATCACGTTCCTTACTCGACGAAAACTGCTGTCTCCTGGCTTCGGAGTCTCAGGCAATGCTCCCCGGATTCCCTTATCGATCACGTTCCGAACGTGGACCGGCACCCTTGACCAGAGTCGGTATCCAGTTAGAACGTGCTTTGCACTGCGATATGTTGTGGGATCTGGGACTGTGGGTCCGGATCCTATCGCGTCGATTTCGTCTCCGATGACATCAGATACTATGAGAGTGAGAACTGGGGCAGGTTTGAGTATCTCTCCCAGTCGGCCGCCCTTTACTCTAGAGATGTGCTTTCGGACCGTGTTCAATTCTCGGATGTTCGCTCCGGATTTCAACAGTAGGGAGGTCGTCCTCTTTTCATCGTCCAAAGTAACTCCTTCTATTGGATACTCCATCAATGCAGAAGCACCACCCGACAGTAGTGTGAGAATGAGATCGTCGTGCCCAGCGTTTTTGACTAGGTCGAGCATGTCAGCCACACCTTCCAAGTTCTTTCCAGAAGGAATGGGATGTGAACCCCGAGAGTATCTGATTCTATCGCCTTTTGGCAGAGAAGGCAGATAGTCGGGAACTATGACAAATCCTCCGGTTATCTTGTCCCCAAGCATTTTCTCGATCGCTTCAGCCATCTTAGCGGTTGCCTTCCCTGCCCCGATGACGAAAATCCGGCGAATGCGATTCAGGCGATACGTTAGATCGTCTGCTTCTAGAACGTCTCGATGAAGTCTCACGTGTCTCCTAATGGCGTTGCCCGCGTCCGCCGCGTCGAGAGCTTTGTTCAACGCGTTTAGTACGTTGTGATGTTGCGCGTTCAGGCGCTTTCCTGAACTGAGCCTTAAGCGAGCCTTCGTCATCCTTGGTCCTCGGCTATTCGATGCCTAATCGCAGGATGGAATCGGATCAGCAGCTAGAGAGTCTTGCTTAGTCCTTCCATGTGTCTTTGACGACCCAGACGGGCTCGTCTGGATTGAAGTATTCTTGGCCTTCTGCCCGATGTTCTTCGAGCACCTTCTCGTCGATCTCGACTCCAAGACCCGGTCTGGTGGGGACCTTGGTTTGTCCGTTTTCCACCTTGGATTGGTCTTTGACCAGTTGTCTCTTCCACGCTGGGAAGCAGTCGTAGAATGACTCTTGAATCAAGAAGTTCGGGAGCGCAGCGTCAACCTGGATCGTCACGGCGTTCTGTATGGGTCCGAATGCATTGTGAAAGGCCATCTCAACCCCATAGGCTTCCGCGATCGCGGCAACTTTTCGCGCCACCGTAACTCCACCGATATTTGTGATGTCGATCTGGAGATAGTCAGTCAGACGGTTCGACAGCACGTAGGCTGCTTGTTCCTTTGTGAGTATCCGCTCTCCCAGAGCGACTCTCACGTCAGTTGAGTCTCTGTACTTTCTAAGTCCTTCAAGATTGTCCGGATGAACAGGTTCTTCCATGAACAGCGGGTCCAAATCTCGTAGTCTGCGAGCGATTGCTATGGCTGAACTCGGATCGAACCTGCCGTGGTGCTCGATGAGAAGATCAACCTTGCCACCGGTTGCGTCTCTAACCGCCTTCACTCTTTGATACGCCCGGTCGATGCCAGTCTTGTCGATGCTATCGTAGTGGGTCCCGAACGGGTCAAACTTGAGAGCGGTATACCCCATTCCCGAGAACTTCTTGGCGCGAGAACCAAACTCTTCTGGAGTGACGCACTTGTCGTACCAGCCGTTCGCGTAGACTCGGAGGCTGTTCCTGAACGAACCTCCTATAAGCTGGTGAATGGGCGCGCCGAAATGCTTTCCAGCAATATCCCAGCATGCGACGTCGAAGGCACTCATCGCGGTCGTCGACTCGAACGACATTGGTAGGTAGAAGTCGTGTTTGTGCCACTCGTGTATGTTCAGCTCCATATCCAATGGATCCTTTCCCTTGTACACGCGAGCCACCTCGCGAAGCGATTGAATTACCGGTTGAACCCGAAGCGTCGGGACCGCCTCACCATATCCGACAATACCATCCGAGGTTGTTAATTTCAGCAGAATTGAATTTCCGGCCCAGGTCGCACTTCCAGGTGCAGCTGGCTCGCCGAGCTGATAGATTTCGATGTCGCTTATCTTCATCGTAGAATTCGATTTTGAGGAAACGTGACCTTTTGACCTTTCAGTATGGAACGAAATAGACTATGTCGGATCGTCAGCAAAATACGGTTCTGGCCTTGAACCTGGCCTTGGAAAGAGAAAGTTCGAGAGCTGTTGAACGCTGCGGAACTGATAATCCGGGTTTTCCTTAGATGGGTCTCCACGATTTTCGGGGCTCCACATTGCTGCTCCGGTAACGACCCCGGCTCGTCTTCCTGCAATCATGTCTGCGGGGGAGTCGCCGACGTACATAGATTCTGTTGGTTTCGCCTTGATTCGTGATAGAGCCAGGAGAATTCCATCTGGGTCAGGCTTACTATTTCGAACGTCGTCAGCTGTAATCAACTCCTCGAAGTATGTTTTCAGCCTAAAGGGGGTGAGCGTGAATTCCATCATTGACTTCTCGACTCCGGTCACTAGTGCCAAACGTCGTTTGGAAGATCGGACTCTCATCAGGAGATCAGTAATGCCAGGGAAAACTAGGACCTTTGCCGGGACGTTTCGACTGTAACAGTCGTAGTAGTCTCGGACAGCTTGACTCTGCTGTTCTGTCGACAAATCACTAGTAATCGACCGGATAATCGTGCGCGCCGGAGGGCCGAATTTTGAGATGACCTCTTCCAATGTCAACCCTTTGCCAGTGTATTGCTTCGAAATCTGATTTTCGCAGTAGTGGATGAGAGAAAGGCTGCTTACTAGCGTTCCATCCATGTCAAATATTATGGCCTTAAGTGAAGTGCCGTTAAGACGAATCATGTCAGCACTCAATGTCAACTCAGCAACAAACCTCAGCGAAACTGAGTGACTACGAGGATTTTGTGGAAGTCGAAGTCGAGTCTCTAGTACGCGTAAATGCCCATTTCTTCTGCAATGTGCTGTAGTCTCTTTACCCGGTTGGGCGTTGACGGGTGTGTCGAGAAGAGTTCAACTAACGAGTGACCGGTGAATGGGTTGACGATCCATAGAGACGACGTTGATGGTGATGTAGGGGACGGTGATTGGTTCTGTCCCATTCCTCCCATGCCTCTTCGGCCGAACACTCCACGCCTAGTGCTTGCCTGGTCTGATATTTTTTCGAGCGCGCTGATTAGTGCCCCTGGCTTATGCGTGAGTCGTGCGCCATACTCGTCCGCATTGTATTCGAAACTTCTAGAGATCCCTAGCCTGACAAACGTCGCCCCCAACGGGACGAATATCGCAGCCATGAGTAGTGTAAGAGCGCTACCAGTGTTGTTACGTCCGCCTTGACTAGAGCCGCCGAACATCATCGAGAAAAGCGCCATTTGGCCTATGTAAGAGACAACCCCCGCGATAGTCGCGGCGACTGCCGAAATGAAAATGTCCCGATGGACAACGTGCCCGATCTCGTGACCAATTACGGCCTCAAGCTCGTCTGGAGTAAGTGTAGCCAGAATACCGCCCGTGGCCACAACGACTGCATTATTGGGTCCCCTACCAGTCGCGAATGCGTTAGGCGCGCTCTGAGCAACAATTCCCACCTTTGGCATAGGAATCCCAGCCTCTTGAGCGACCTTTCGGACAATCCCGAAAAGTCTTGGATTATCATTCTCCTGAATGATCTTCGCTCGCGCCATTTTGACGACTATCTTGTCACTCCAGAAGTATGTGACGAAATTGATCCCAGCGGCGAAAACCAGACCTATGAACATGAAGCCGAGCGGGTCGCCGAAGTAATACCCGATGGCGAGTCCAATCAGCATCAGTAGACCCGTAAGTACGAAGAACAGCATCGCGATACGTGCATAGAGCGTAAATGACATTCTACAATTAACTCAGTCAGGCCTATATTACGCCTTTTCCTAGACAGAGCGACAACGCCTTTTCCTAGACAGAGCGACAACTCCAAGCGCCGGTTCTTGATACAATGATTTTGCTTGTCAAGGAATACAAAGACTTGAAACACACCCGGACGCGGTTTGAGATTGTATGAGTCAGTCAGACGGCAGTGTAGCACCAGGATGGCCGGGAATTGCTCCTCGGTGGACATCCAGCGCAAAAGAAGGAGTCGGGACATCAGCCAGTTATCAGAGCAGGGTCTGGTTCACAATATCACATGGTATTCTAAACGAGGTTTACTATCCGAGGATCGACCAAGCCAATATTCGAGACATGGAATTTCTGGTCGCGGATGGCGACACGTACTTCTCAGAGGAGAAGCGAGACACGGCGCGGAAGATCACTCCCCTCGACCAAGGTGTTCCCGGATACAAGCTCGTCAACACCTGCAAGAAAGGCCAATACCGAATGACGAAGATCGTCATCACAGACCCCGAGCGCGATGTCCTTCTCCAAAAGGTTCGCTTCGATCCGTTGAAGGGCAGACCAACCGATTACGGAGTCTACGCTCTTCTTGCCCCGCATGTGGGAAACCATGGGTCTGGGAACAGCGGCTGGCTAGGGAACTACAAAGGTACTCCAATGCTATTCGCTCAGAGAGAAGGAACAGCACTCGCTCTAGCGTGCTCGGTTCCTTTCACCAAGATGAGTTGTGGATACGTCGGCTTCAGTGATGGATGGCAGGATGTTAACGCTAACAAGAAAATGACCTGGCAATATGAGCAAGCTCCCAACGGTAACATCGCCCTTACCGCAGAACTCGACTTTGAGACTGGCGATGGAGAGTGCATTACGGCTATCGCCTTTGGAAGAACACCGGAAGAAGCAGGGCAACAAGCTCGGAATGCGCTCCTCAAAGACTTCGACAAAGTGCAGCAATCATTTGTCGAAGGATGGCTCGAGTCCCGATCCCAAAGCATGGACCTTGGAAAAACGTACGAGTCTGGCTTTGACCTTTACAGAGTTAGTACGACGGTTCTACGAACACACGAGGAGAAATCCTACCCTGGAGCCATAATAGCGAGTCTCTCGATTCCCTGGGGATTCAGCAAGGGCGACGACGATCTCGGAGGTTATCATCTAATCTGGCCAAGAGACCTTGCGCATGCGGCCGGCGGACTGATCGCTTCTGGAGATGTTGAGCATGCCAAAGAGACTCTCCTGTATCTCATGTCCACCCAAGAGGAAGACGGGCATTGGGTCCAAAACATGTGGCTTGACGGATCGGTCTATTGGGGCGGTGTCCAAATGGACGAAACAGCCGTCCCTATACTAGCCGCGGATCATCTCAAACGGATCGGTGCCCTAACCGGATTTGACCCCTGGCCGATGGTCCATCGGGCAGCTGCCTATCTCGTGCGGAACGGTCCAGTCACTCAACAGGACCGGTGGGAGGAAGACGGCGGATACTCGCCCTTCACGCTCGCTGTCGAGATAGCGGCCCTCCTCGGCGCAGCAGACTTCGCCGAGGGAAAAGGAGACTTTGGAGTCGCAAATTATCTGAGAGAGACTGCTGATAATTGGAATGGAAACATAGAACGCTGGACCTATGTCAGCGGTACGGAACTCGCAAAGAAGACAGGAGTCGATGGATACTATGTCAGACTGTCGCCGGCCAACACATCTGATTCGGAAATGCCCGGATCTGCCTTTGTTGCTGTGAAGAATCGTCCGCTGGGCCAGAACGTGGTGCCTGGAGAGCAAATGGTAAGCGTTGATGCCCTGGCCCTCGTCAGGTACGGACTGCGATCCCCTCAAGATCCAAGAATTCTCGATACTCTCAAAGTGATCGATGCCATCCTCCGTAAAGAGACGAAGACGGGTCCTATCTGGCACAGGTACAATCTTGACGGTTATGGAGAGCATGATGACGGCTCCCCTTTCGATGGTACGGGTGTGGGAAGAGGATGGCCGCTACTGGCCGGAGAAAGAGCCCACTTCGAGTTGGCCCGGGGAAATCTCGAAGAAGCAGAAAGACTCCTCCACGTCATGGAAGCTCAGGCAAGTTCTGGAGGTCTACTCCCTGAACAAGTCTGGGATGCTGAGGATATTCCAAGGAGAAAACTCTACAACGGTCGCCCTTCCGGCTCTGCCATGCCTCTCGTGTGGGCGCACGCCGAATACATCAAACTGGTTAGGTCATTACGCGAGAAGAAAGTCTTCGATATGCCGCCGCAGACTGTGACTCGCTACCAGAAAAACAATAATCCCTCGAAAATCGTTTCTTGGAGGTTCAACCAGAAGATCCGGTCGATACCAGAAGGAAAGAAGCTCAGGATCGAGGTGCTAGCCCCCGCAAGGGTCCACTGGAGCCAAGACGAGTGGCAAACAACAAACGACTCAAAGACTGTAGACACAGGTCTGGGCGTGCACTATGTGGATCTGCCGACCGATGGTCTCTCACAAGGCCCAGGAGTTGTATTCACTTTCTTCTGGCCTCAGGCCAACAAGTGGGAGGGAACGGACTATCAAGTCGCAGTCATCGAGAAGACGGCCTCGATGATTCGTTCTGAATCGTAAGGCTTAGGCACCTGAGCCTAGCAATGTTGGCATCGCTACCTTGACCATGGCCCCTGTCGTCGACCACGAGCTACTGACTGCCTATGACGTTTATCTCTTCAAAGAGGGAAAACATCAGCAGCTTTACGAAAAGCTCGGATCGCATCCTACCTCGGTCGACGGTCAAGACGGAACCCACTTTGCAGTGTGGGCACCCAACGCAGAACATGTTGATGTTATCGGCGACTTCAACGAGTGGCGGCCTCGAAGCCATCCCCTAAGGCCCAGGCATGACAAGTCAGGAATCTGGGAGGGCTTCATCCCAGATGTTTCCAGAGGAGCCCTCTACAAGTATCACATCAAGTCAAGAGTGCACCGTGGATACTCGATGGATAAGGGCGATCCCTTTGCTCTCTACTGGGAGCTTCCACCGAGAACGGCCTCGATAGTCTGGGACCTACGAGCCTCCTGGGGTGATGAGGAATGGATGAAGAATCGTTCCCTGAACAATTCGCTCAACGCGCCGTGGTCGATCTATGAGATGCATCTAGGTTCATGGAAGCGAGCTCCAGAAGACAATAACCGCTGGTTGACGTACAGAGAGGTGGCTGATGAGCTGCCCAAATATCTTGCCGAGACCGGATTCACGCACATCGAACTATTACCGATAATGGAACATCCTTACGGCCGGTCTTGGGGCTACCAGACCCTTGGTTACTTTGCACCCACCAGCAGGTTTGGTCTCCCAGAGGACTTCATACATCTGGTCGACAGGCTCCACAGACGAGGGTTCGGAGTGATTCTTGACTGGGTCCCTAGCCACTTCCCATCGGACGCTTACGGCCTCGCATACTACGACGGCACACCCCTGTACGAGTACGCGGACCCCAAGAAAGGATACCATCCAGACTGGAAGAGCTATATTTTCGACTTCGGAAAGAACGAAGTCCGCTCGTTCCTGCTGAGCAGTGCCCAGTTCTGGCTGGACAAGTATCACGCGGACGGACTTAGAGTCGATGCCGTCGCCTCCATGATCTATCTTGATTATTCCCGGAAGAAAGGAGAATGGATTCCCAACGAGTATGGAGGTAGAGAAAACTTGGAAGCAATTTCTTTCATCCGAGAGCTCAACGAAGCAACATATCGCGCACATCACGATGTGCAAGTAATTGCTGAGGAGTCGACTGCGTGGCCTATGGTCTCGCGGCCCACCTACCTTGGAGGGCTAGGGTTTGGTATGAAGTGGAACATGGGCTGGATGCATGATACGCTAGAGTATATGACGAAGGATCCAGTTTACAGGAAGCATCATCATGATCAGTTGACGTTCAGTCTCTGGTACGCTTTCGCAGAGAACTTTGTTCTACCGCTCTCTCATGACGAGGTAGTCTACGGGAAAGGCTCGTTGCTGAATAAGATGCCCGGCGATACGTGGCAGAAGTTCGCGAACCTACGGCTCCTCCTCGGATACATGCACGGGCATCCTGGAAAGAAACTCCTCTTCATGGGTGGAGAACTGGGACAGTGGGACGAATGGAACTTTGAGAAGAGTATCGACTGGCACCTTCTCGCGGAGGAGCAGCATCAGAAGCTGCAGCTCTGGCTGAAAGATCTAAACAGATTCTATAGGACCGAGCCTGCAATGCACGAACTTGACTTTGAGAGGTTAGGATTCGAGTGGCTCGACATCCAAGACTGGGAGAAGAGCATCATAAGCTTCGTCCGACGAGCAAGAAACCCTGATCACATGGTCATCGTCATCTGCAATTTCACACCAGTGCCTCAGAAGAACTACAGAGTAGGAGTGCCTAAGGGCGGACTCTGGAGAGAGGCTCTGAACAGTGACGCGCTGGAGTACGGTGGCTCGGGACAAGGCAATCTTGGTAGGGTCGTTGCTGATCCCCGTCCGTACCACAAGAGAAGCCATTCGATCTCAATGACATTGCCTCCACTGAGCGTTCTCTTCTTCAGAAGCGAGAACTGACGATCAACACCTTGCCCCGACGAGGGGAGATCTGGGTCTCAATTCGAGTAGCGGGCGGACAGAGATTTTGCTCTATCGTACCTCTCGAGCGCCATCTTGCCAGCGTTTCTCCACCGAAAACTCTGCTCGACCCGCGACCTACAATTCTCCCTTATCCTGGATCCTAACTTTGGATCATTCGCGACCATCCTCGCTAGAGCTTTAACCGGTATTTTGTTTGAAAGCTTGAGCTGAACCGTTGCCCCGCGCTGTACCTGCTCGTCTATTTGCATCGCGTACAAGACGCCAATCAATGAATCCGCCAATGCTTGTGAATCTCCAGGAGGAAATAGTATTCCTGTTCCCCTCTCCCAGTGAACGGAGAGGTCCAGAACAGTCTCGCTTATCCCTCCCAGGTCGCTTCCTACAACTGGATTGCCCGTCACCATCGCTTCAAGGGCGCTGATTCCGAAAGGCTCGGACCGGGAAGGCATCGCGTAGACATCGGCCGCCATGTGGGACATGAGGTATGTTTGGCGATGCTGAGCGAAAATGATTCTTACATTATCCGGATAGGCTGACGCATCAGCTCTGATGGTCCGCATTTGGTCTGCGTCCGCTGAAGGCAAGAGGAACAGAATGAATCTTGCATCTGGAATCGCCCTCGTAATTCGAGGGACCGCACTCAGCAGGAGGTCGGCTCCTTTCTGAGGGCTAAGCCGACCAGTCATTAGAACCATCGGCCCATCCTTCTCAAATGGTCTTACCATTAGCCGACCATTCCCTGGTTCAGGCAACGATTCTGCGTAGTCGAACGGGAGCTCTTCAGCGACCTGGCCGATGCCATTGGTAAGCAGGAATGATCTCAGATCCCAGCGGTGCAGTGATTGTGCAGCTTCTGAACCTGATCGATGTTGTTTATCCTGAATGAAAACTGCTGATTTGATCTGTTCATAATCCCAGTCGCAGCCATTGTAGATGTGCCCACTTTTTCCCCTGATCGCCCTCCCCACGTAGTCTAGGACATCATGCGCCAAGTAGGACTCGCTTACAGATGTGACATAGTCCGCTTCGAAAGCGCCGAACCTCTCGATAGAGTCGTGGCATTGTCCCTCCCAGACGCGCCGATAGGTCAACGGTGCGATTCTACTCTTAGAGGGGCCGCGTCTTTGGGGGAGGTCTTGGATTCCGCACCAATCCTGCGAGGCATAGTGCCAAGGTAGAGTGACATGGCTCAAGAGATGGACCGTGAAGACTAGAGGAACTAGAACTCCTCTATTCTCGAGGTGCTGTTTGACTGCGACTGCTGCTGGAACCATGTGCCAGTCGTGAGCGTGAATCAGATCAGGAAGCTCTGACTCTCTCTGCATTGACAGAAGATACTCGGAATACGTTTTCATGGTCCGTGCAAACAGGGCCATCTTCTCAAATGTGAGACCGTGATCGTAAAGAACTGGATCATCCAACCAATGACTCGTCGGAGTGTCCAGTCCCTTCACCAGGACGTAGTCGACTCTGTCTCTGCTCCCACTCTCTGCTCCTGAAAGGAACGCGTAATGGATGCCGTTCACACCGATCCGATACCCTTGAGCAGCAAACTTCGTTTCTTCTCTCATATCGTACGACTCTCTGATTTTCGGATCCAAGTGTTTTCCATGGCTGGGAAGAAACACAGTAACTTTCAGACCGTAGTCGGTTCCTAGTGTCCTCGCGAGTCCTGCGACTGCCTCTCCCAACCCACCAGCCTGCGCTATGCCAGCACACTCGTACGAGAACATCCAAACGTTACTAGCCCGGCTGTCTACAGGCCGAACGACGGGCGGAACTTGAGCGCCAGCAGTCTTGCTAGACCGTTCGACGCCAGAAGTACGGGTGGACAACTGTAGACTCGATGGATTTGGTTATCCCCAGTCAATAAAAGGATCAGACTGAGCCGTACGCCTGCAAGACTTGGCTGCTCTCAAATCTGACGGATCTCTCGGGGAGAACGACTTGCGTTTTCTAAGGGATTTTCACGATCATAGTCTTCACGGCTTTGGGCACCGCGATCATCTCCGGCTAGCGCGGGCGTTGACGAAGACACACGGACTGGACATCAGCGAGAGACTGATCAGGCAGGGAATCAAGGAATTCGCTGAGCATCAAGGGGCGAGAAATCGGTATCACGAAACCCTGACGATGTTCTGGGTACGTATCGTCAATCATGCGGTTCAATCGCGCCCGGACATCAATAACTTTGACGTATTCTTGGACTCGTTCCCATTCCTACTCGACAAGAACCTTCCAGTTCGGCATTGGACTAGCGAGCGACTCTGGTCCGACTCTGCCAGGAGGAGATGGATCGAACCGGATCTCCGCCCGATAGATCGATAGCAAAATTTGCGTCATATCGACAAGAGCAAGGTTTTAGCCAGACCATTATGACCTTGTAAATGACGAATACAGGTGAAAATTGTGCCATCCAAGATATTGAGAAACGTGACCGCGAACATTCTCCGAAGCGTGCCTCCTCAGAATGCTTTCTATTTCTACCGAGCCCTCGGCGCACCGACAGGAGCCGCCGCTAGGAATCTCACTGATTTTCTAGGAATCATCAACACAATCGACATAACGTCTCTCCAGTTCCACCTTGGACGAGGCGACTTCGAGAACTGGATCAGAATGCTCGGAGACAACACTCTGGCAAAACAGCTCGCTGGTCTCAAAGAGAAGAAGCTTCGAGGAGAAGACCTCAGGTCAGAGCTAGTGGACACGGTCAAGGCGAGACTCAACACTCTCCAAAAGACGACCCAATAGATACTTTTCTACTGACTCGAGAGTCACTCGAATCGAGGAATCGTAACGGAGCCCCGTCACGACAACGGCGCTAAGCTCTGAAAGCAGTCGCGGTAATTCCCGGCAAAGCCGGCAGCCTCCAACTCATTGACGTGCCTCGGCCTGAATTGTCAGAAGGGAAGGCTCTCTTGCGAACCAGCAAGATTGGTATCTGTGGGACTGATCTAGAAATTATCCAAGGGTCATATGGCGAGGCACCGTCGGGTTCTGATTATCTCATACTCGGACACGAGTGTCAGGCAACGGTCGAAGAAGCTGCGACCGATTCCGTGGAAATCAAGAAAGGCGACCTTGTAGTCCCCACTGTGAGGCGACCTGACGGTTGTCTCAACTGTCAGAATGGTGAATCCGACATGTGCCTAACTGGCCAGTACAAGGAGCATGGAATCAAGGGCCTTCACGGTTTCTGTTCGGAATATTCAGTCTCGGATGTCAACTTTCTCGTTCCTGTGCCAGCAGAACTGTCAGACGTGGCGGTGCTTCTAGAGCCCGCGAGCGTTGCCGAGAAGGGTGTTGTGCAGACTTTCAAGATTCAAGAGAGGATGATCTGGGAACCTCAGAGAGCGCTGGTGCTTGGAACGGGTCCGGTCGGGCTTCTAACAGCGCTACTTCTGAGAATCAGAGGGCTTGATGTTACGGCAGTAGCTACTAGACCGAAGGACAGTCTCAAAGCTCGCTTAGTCGAGAGGATTGGGGGAACTTATGTCAACGCTACGGATCAGCCGATCACTGGGCTCGGGAAGTTCGATCTGATCATGGAAGAGACTGGAGTGGCCTCGCTCGCTGCTCAGGCGCAGGGCCTTCTGAACAACAATGGAGTCTTCTGCTTATTGGGAATCTACCGAGCTAACTTGGCTACGCAAGATATAGGCCACACTTACGATGATATTGTGCTGGGCAACAGGATAACATTCGGTTCAGTAAACGCGAACAAACGATACTTTGTGAACGGAATCAAGGATTTCAAAACCATCCAACAACGATTTCCCGGAGTTCTGAAGTCCCTCTTCACTAGAATGGTTGCACTCACTGACTACGCTAAAGCATACAGCCCTACCAAAGACGACATCAAATCTGTGATAGACTTTGGATTACCCAACTAAACCCCTCCGAGGGCTTTACCGAGACAGGGCAGCTGAGCGATGAGGGTGTCACCGAACTGTTCTAATGAGATTCTCGTCGATCTCGGAAATTGTCCGTCGACCCGTGAGCGCCATGACTGTTGCTAGATCAGTCTTTAGGAGAGACAGTAGCTTCGAGACCCCTGCTTCTCCTCCTGCTGCGACAGCCCACAGAACGAGTCGTCCTAGTCCCACTGCCTTGGCTCCATAGGCGAGAGCCATGACGATATCTGTGCCGCGTCTGATTCCGCCGTCAAAATAGACCTCGATCTCAGATCCAACCTCCTGGACTACCTCTGGAAGAGCGTCCAACGAAGCCGGAGCACCATCCAATTGACGCCCCCCGTGGTTGGAAACCACGACTGCCTTTGCACCATGTTCTACAGCTCGTCGTGCGTCCTCCTTTGTCAGAATTCCTTTCAATACCAGTGGAAGTCGAGTTGAGTCCCGAAGGCGGTCGACGACGTCCCATGTATAGGACGCCTCTTCCCGAATGTGTGCATGTCCCCCGTCGACAGTCGGGTTTCTGAGAGGCCGGACGACCTCCCTACCGTTTCCGAGAACAATCGATGACGCCAGTGGAGACCCGGCCTGAGTTTCCCTGTCCCGCGTTCCCGCAACCGGCATATCGACTGTCAGGATGATGGCCTTGTAGTTGGCCTTCTCGGCCCTCTCAACCAGTTTCCTAGTGTTGGTGAATTCTGGTTGCAGATAGAGCTGGAACCATCTGGGAGCCTCAGGAGCCGCTTTGGCAATTGCTTCAAGCGAGATAGAGGACAGGGTGCTGAAGGAGGCGAGAATGTCTTCTTTGCCTGCGGCTCTTGCGGTTGCAGCTTCAGCGTCTCTGTGCAAAAGTCCGTGAGAAGCGGTCGGCGACACATAGAAGGGTGCGGAGACTTTTGTTCCCAAGAGAGTTGTGCCGAATTCTAGGTCTTCAACATTCACCAAGACTCTGGGTCGCAGAGTTCTGCGATGGAACGCGTCACGATTGGCTCGCATGGTCCATTCTTCGCCTGCGCCTCCCTGGATGTAGCCCCAGGCCGACTTGCTTGCCTTTCTGGAGGCCGCCTGTTCAAGATCACTTAGGGTAGAGAAGCCTGTCGCTGGTTTCGCTGTCAAGGTGTTTTGTCAGACTCATTCATTTACCGGGAGAATTTCCGGCGATATACTCTTCCTTAGTGCAGCTACGTTCTGTGCAACTGAGTTCGACTGGTTGTAGAGACTGGAGCCTGCGACAAGAACCGTTGCGCCGGATTTCACAGCCATTGGAGCTGTTCTGAGATCGACTCCCCCGTCCACCACTATTGCCGCTTCCAAGTGGCGTTGGTCCAGTTCACGCCTTAGTTGCTGGATTTTGACGAGTTGGTCCTCCATGAATCGCTGCCCTGCGAACCCTGGGTTCACAGTCATAACTTGGACGCAATCAACGGTTCCAAGAATCTCATCAATCGAAGTGAGAGGTGTTGCCGGGTTAACTGCAACTCCAGCTTCGACCCTTAGCGCTTTCATTCTTTCTACGACTCTGAGTAAATCGCTACACGCTTCCTGGTGGACAATGATCCGATTAGCGCCAGCGTGGGCGAACTCTTCAAGAAACCGCTCTGGGTTGTCAATCATCAGGTGAGCGTCCAAGAACATGCTGACTGTATTCCTTAGGGCCTTGACGACCCCGGGACCAAATGTGATGTTGGGGACAAAGTGTCCATCCATTACGTCAATCTGGATACCCTCTACTCCAGCGTCTTCGGCTTCTTTGGCTTGGGGACCTAGCAGGGCAAAGTTTGCGCTGAGAATCGAAGGCTCTATGGCGACACGATGTTTCATGCTGTCCTGCTCTTGATCTGGTAGAGAGACTGGAATTCCGTGACCAGCTCAGGATCGCCCATGTATGTCGGGACTCGCTGCACGAGACCGCTCGGTTCTACATCGAGAATATTTCCGTTCCCAGTACTCGCTCGTCCGCCTGCTTTCTCGGTTATGAAACCGACAGGGTTGGACTCGAACTGCAACCGATACTTCCCCTGTGGGGCATCGGTCAGTTCTGGATAAGCGAAGAATCCTCCTTTTGACAAGACCTGATTGTAGTCCCCCACGAAGGAACCGCCGTATCGTAGCGAGAGCTTGCGCTTATCTAAACTCTCCACGAACTGTTTGACGGTGGGGGTCCACTTCTCCCTCAATCCGCCGATTCCATATACCGTGGGGGGTTTGGGAAGTTTGTGGATCTGACCGTCTGATACGAACCGTCTTGCTCCTACCCCTTTTCCCGCTGCCGCCGAAAGTCTAACGCCGTCTTTGAGTGCAAGGACGAGCTGGAGAAAAGGCCCGTATAGGAAGTACATCGCAGCGAGGAGATCTCTCCCTTTAGCCGGCAGGGGCTTATCGTGGTAGACTCCAACTATGGTTCCCAGCAGATTATTGCTCTGTAGGTTGGAGGACCCGTCCAGTGGGTCAAGCACGACCGAGTAGTCACCTGATTTCGACTCAGCAACATCGTCCATTTCTTCTGATGCTATTCTTCTAACAAGACCGCTTTTCAAGAGTTTCTTTGTGAACAGATCGTTTGACCAGACATCGATCTTCAACTGTTTCTCTCCGTACACATTCACGCCACCTGAGTATCCAACCTCAGTGGGAATCCTCTGCTGAACGACCACCGCAAGGTCTGCTAGAAGCGTAACCAGCTTCGAAAGACTCCTATCTTCGGAAGACAGGAGGTCCGCGATGGTGCTCTCTTTCACTGGAAGACCTTAGGCATTCTGTTGCGAAACGACTCATTTCAATTCTTTGATGACTTTCGAATAGGTCTCCCAAGCCACTTTTGGACTTCCACTCTTATCGAATAGTCCGAAATGGTTCTCTTGTGGTGGAAATGACCTCCATGATGTGTCCACATAGCGCCAGATTCCGATCCCGGTTACGTTCTGAAGTGCAAATGCCTCTCTCGAAGCCTTCTCTACGTATTCCGCCTGTCGATCAGGCGAATAGCCTAGAAACGATGGACCGCTTGGATATCCGGTCTCAGATATTAGCAGAGGTTTCTGGAGAACCTTTCCTACCTGGTCGGCGAGCTTCAGGACTCCCGGATTCACTGGCTGAGCCGTCTTGTAGTTAGGATAGAAGTCTAGTCCGAGAATATCGCAAGAGGAAGAATAGGGCCCCGGCGCCAAGGTCTTCGCGTCGGCTTCAAGATTGATTATTGTCGATGCGCTCGAATCCTCTATGTGCACTGCATTGTTCAGTGTTTCGCAGAGCTTCTGCTTGAATTCATGATCCTCGACCCAGGCAAGACCTGACCGCCATCCCCCAGCCTCGTGTTCTGCCCACCAGTTGGGCTCGTTCTCGATCTGCCAGGTTTTGATCTTATCCTTGTGATGTCGGGCCAGCAGCCTGGCGTGGATAGATGCGCGCTTGAGGTAGAGCGCTCGATTCGGATCTGGTTCTAATCCCTCTGGGAGCATTCTCCGATAACCGCACGCGATGACTGGCACGACGGCAATCCCCTTGCTCGTCAGAGTGTTCACTAGATCGTCCATTGGCCATTGCGAATATGATCGATCGAGCAACTGGTCCAGCGAGGATTCTGGTGCTGGCGTGGGTTCGAAGTATTTCCAGGGAAACCAGCAACGGACAAAATCGATCCCAGCATCCAGCAGGTTTTCTGCAAGTGCGAGTACAGCTCGGCCAGCACTGGTCTTAGGTTCTATCTGAGTATGTGCTCTAATCTCTAGATCGTCGGCCTCGTCAAGGGCTCTTCCCTCGGGCAGACTCACGGACAATAGGTGTGGAATGATTATCGATCTGGGGGAAGAGATTCCACTATATCGCCAAGGGTCGTCTAGATTGATGCCAAATGAGAATCGCTTTTTCAGATCGAGCAAATCAACAACACATCGGTCGCCCTAGAGAATCTAAGAGCTTCATTCTAACTGACAAGTGTGCTATTCGATCGACTCGGTTTCCCGCGGGGTTGCGTCGTGATGCTAAGGATTGCGGATTGTTGCTGTCCCTTCAACTGTGTGAGGGTGGATACCTAACCCATTTAAATTTAGGCCGTTCCCTTAGTCGAAGTGTACTCGTGGATGCTTTCAACTAGCCAACAAGCCCCGATGGGAAACCGCTCGACCCTAATCACGATAGGGAAGAACGGAGAGCTCCGCCATCTTTTCTGGCCTAGCCACAATTATCCCCAGCACGTTCGCGGGTCCTTGCCTGGAATTCTTTTCAAGATTGATGGGAACGAATCCTTCAGCTGGTTGACCGACGATCCTTGGATTAGAAAACAGCGGTATCTTCCCGATAGTACGATACTCGAAACAATTTTCGCTCACCCTCAAGGAGTCCAGGTAAAAGCGACTGATTTTGTCCTGCCCGACCGAGACGTTCTCGTCCGGGTCTTCGAAGTTGCGAATACAAGCAACGATGCCGTTGCTTCTAGTCTTCTCTATTACAACGATTTTGACATTGCTGAGACCCCAGTGGGTGACGCATGCTACTTCGATGACGACAGTGATGCAATCGTCTCCTACAAGCGCAACTATTGGTTTGTCTATGGTGCAAGCAGACCCTCATCATCGCACCAGTGCGGCGTCCACGAAGAAGGCTCAGATGCTTTCATCGACGCGCAAGATGGAAACCTCTCGGGAAACTCGCTCTCACTTCATGCAGGTACGAAGGGTGTGAATTCCTGTCTCAAATGGGACGTTGGAAATTTGAGGCGCGGAATGAAAGAGCAACTGATGCTTTTCATGTGCTTCGCCAACACCAAGCAACATGCTCTGGAGATTATCGGGACGACACGGCGAGACTCGTTAGTTGAGATGGTTAACAACGTCAACCGTTATTGTCAAGACTGGTTGAATAGAAGCAGAGCGACAGGAGTCGCAGAAGTATGGAATCATCTTCTCAGAAGATCACTCCTGACTCTTCGCACACTCGTTTCCCAAGATCTGGGGGGAGTGGTTGCCGCGCCTACCTTGGACCCAGATTATCGATACGTCTGGTCACGCGATGGAACCTATGTTGCTTATGCGTTGGATCGTTGTGGATATGCCGAAGACGCAGCGGGCTTCTACCGATGGTGCAAGGATGCACAAGAACCGGACGGTGGATGGTATCAGAGGTATCATGTTGAGAAGAGTCCGGGTCCTTCCTGGGGCGAGCAGGAAGACCAGTGCGCCACCATACTCTGGGGAATCGGCCAGCACTACCGGTTGACCAGAGACGAGGATTTTCTGACCGAAATCTGGCCAACCGTCAGGAAAGGGGTTGACCATCTGCTTCAGAAGCGAGACCAAGAGACTGGCCTAATTGGTCCCACGTTCGACTTATGGGAGGAGAAGAAGGCTCTTCACACTTACACCAACGCGGCAGGCTCTGCGGCTCTGAGAGAGAGCTCGGAAATGGCATTGACCCTTGGCTATGATGCTCTGTCTGTGTCTTGGCTAGAGGAGTCGAAGGCTCTGCAGCAAGCCGTCGTGAGTCATCTGTGGGACGAGAAGAGAGGCCGTTTTCTCAAGTCGGTAAAACCGGATGATACGTCCGTTGATACGGCGCTACTCGGTCTTAGCTATCCATTTTCGGTATTCGAACCCGATGATCCCAGGATACTGAGTACTTCTCGCCAGATCGAGAACGCGTTCAAGTATGTTTCGGATGGGCTCGGCAGATACCCTGGCGACTCCTACCAAGGTGGGAATCCATGGTTCATCACAACGCTCTGGATGGCGCTTTACCAGTGCCAACTTCGAAATTATGACAAGGCACGGGTGCTGATCGAATGGAGTGCGAAACATGTTGATGAGCTACAGCTCTTTGCGGAACAGGTGCACAAGGACAATGGCGAGCCAATATCCGCATCGCCACTTGCATGGTCGCACGCCATGTTCATCCTTTCACTGCTCGACTATAAGCCCGCATGATTACGAAACTTCTGCAACCCAGAAACCTACTCCTCAGAAGAGGAGAAGAAATGATTAGGAGTTCGAAGTAGAAATATCTGTAAAGAAATAGATTCTACTTCTTGCTCTTCTTTTTCGGCTTAGCCTTCGTCCTGAATTCACCGTGAGTTAGATGTGCAAGTCTTCGTATAAGCCTATTGTACTCCAGAGAGAATCTCGAAACATGTAATGATTTTGGCAATACTTGCACAAAAATGTCAGCAGTTCTCCGACTTTCTCGATTGCAGTACTCATCCCTACGATTTTTGGAGAAAAAGTTATTTGACTCTGAACCCTGACATCGGTTCAACGATCAACATTTTGAATATTCACAGCAGAATGTCAATCGAGTCATCGATTCCGAATCCTTGAGTCCCTGATTTTGCCCGCCACCATTTGGAGTAGTGTGCGCTTATCTCACAGCTATCGAGAAGAACACCCTGATCTCTAGTGAATTATTCGTGAGCCTGATACCGCGACCGGACAAGACTGGAGAGATTAACCAATTAGACCTCGGCCAGTTACCGAAGGGAATCGAGTGTAAGCAAGGCTCATTACTCCTCCCGGCACCATCCAAGAAAGAAAGCGTTGCGTCAGACCTCCTGCTAAAACGGCAGGGTCACTGGTTAGACATTGGAGTGGACTAAGGCTTCGAGGACTAACGATTTTATCGTTGATCTAAACCTGAGGCTCAGGAGCTCATTTGTCGGAGGGCACACGAAGACTCGCCGCAATCATGTTCACTGACATAGTGGGCTTCACCGCCCTCAGCCAGAGAGACGAATCCTTGGCACTCTCATTGTTGGAAGGACAAAGAGAGCTACTTCGTCCAGTGTTCAAGAAGCATGGAGGCAGGGAAGTCAAGACGATAGGCGACGCCTTCCTGGTCGACTTCCCGAGCGCTCTAAGCGCGGTAAGATGCGCCTACGACATACAGAAAACTGCCCGGGACTTCAACAAGTCGCTACCAACCGAGCGAAGAATTAGCCTAAGAGTCGGAGTTCATTTGGGTGATGTAGTAGAATCAAAAGGCGACATCTCTGGGGACGCGGTTAATGTCGCGTCCAGAATTGAGTCGGTCGCCGACAGCGGAGGCGTCTGCCTCACCCGCCAAGTCTATGATCAGGTCCAGAACAAGTTTGAGCTACCGCTGACTAGCCTGGGACCCAAGACACTGAAGAATGTGAACTCGTCAATAGAAGTGTACAAGATGGTGATGCCATGGGATGCGACAGGAATGAGCCCGCCTGATGGGCACGACGCAAGAAGAATTGCAATTCTCCCGTTTGCAAATGTAAGCCCTGACCCTGCCGACGAGTACTTCTCGGATGGTATGACCGACGAGCTGATCACGGTACTCTCAAGGATCAAAGGCCTCAGAGTAGTAGCGCGAACTTCTGCAATGAGATTCAAGGGAGAAAAGGCCACGGCCAGCAGGATCGGCCAAGAGTTGAAAGTGGGCTCACTCATTGAAGGCAGCGTAAGAAAATCTAAGAATCGAGTCCGAATAACTGTCGAATTGGTCGACACTCAAAGCGAAGAGCAACTCTGGAATGAGACATACGACCGAGACCTACAGGACGTCTTCTCTGTCCAGAGCGACATCGCCCAGCAAGTCGCGAAAGCACTGGAACTAAGGCTCGGAGTTCGAGAAACCTCAGCCCTCCGACAACAACAGACCCAGGATCCAGAGGCATACTCTCTCTACCTCAAGGGTAGAAACCGCTGGAGTTTGAGATCTGAGATCGACCTGAACCGAGCAATCAAGTATTTTGAAGAAGCGATAGGAAAAGATCCACAATACGCCCTAGCTCACGCGGGGCTAGCCGACTGCTACAGCATACTAGGATACTACGGTTATCGCCGCCCCAGTGTTGTGTTCCCAAGAGCAAAAGAGCTGGCGGAGAAGGCTTTGTCACTCGACGACAACCTCGCTGAACCCCACGCATCTTTAGGACAGGTCTTGATGAACTACTACTTTGACTGGAAGAGATCAGGTTCGGAATTAGACCGGGCTCTTGAGCTGAACCCTAGTTATGCCACGGCACATTTCTGGCGCGCTACGCACTACATGTCTCACGCGAGATTCGATAATTGCCTCGCTGAAGTCAAGAAAGCCCTGGAACTGGATCCATTGTCGATGATCATTCTGACAGATGCAGCGAAGGATCTTTATTTGGCGAGGCGCTACGACGAATCTATCGACCAATACAAGAAATCTCTCAAAGTCGACCCCAACTTTCCAATCGCTCACAAAGGTCTCGCAGAGGTCTACGCTCAGAAGGGAATGAACGAGAAAGCAATCATTGAGATCGAAAAGGCGATAGAACTCTCTGAGAGAAGCGTCTTCATCCTGGACGATTTGGGCTACATCTACGCGCGAGCTGGCCGAAAAGACGACGCGATCAAAGTCCTAGACGACCTCGATAGAATCGCGGCGGACGAGTATGTCCCAGCATACGGGAGGGCCGTAATCCATGCAGCCCTGAGAGAACGAGAAAAAGCGTTGGCTTGGCTGGAAAAAGCCTATGAGGAGAGAAGCTTCCTAGTGTATCTAAAGGTCGACCCTGCCTTCGACTCGCTTCGCGGGGAAGAGCGATTCTCTATAATCATAAAAAAGATGGGACTTTAGACATGCCACCTGGCGATTTTGGTTCCCAGCCTCAGAGAAGACTGGCAGCCATCATGTTCACCGACATGGTCGGATACACTGCGCTGGGACAACGCGACGAGTCGCTATCCCTTTCACTCGTTGAGAAACATAGGAAATTACTTCGGCCCATTTTCAAGAGACATAATGGCAAGGAGATCAAAACGATCGGAGACGGTTTCCTAGTCGAGTTCTCCAATGCGCTAGAAGCGGTGAGATGCGCTTACGATGCCCAGCGGACCTTGAAAGAGTACAACATATCCCAGCCGAACGACCAGCGAATCATCATTCGAATAGGACTCCACCTCGGCGATGTTGTGGAATCTAATGGCGATATCTCTGGAGACGCAGTGAATATCGCGTCAAGAATACAGTCAGTGGCCGAAGAAGGGGGCGTTTGCCTCACTCGGCAGGTCTATGATCAGGTTCAGAACAAGTTCGATCTCCCACTCAAAAGTCTCGGGACCAAACCCCTGAAGAACGTCAATTCGCCGCTTGAACTCTACAAGATCGAGTTGCCCTGGGAAAAGGAGCAGAAGGCTACGGGGCTTCAACTCGATGCTAGCAGAGTTGCAGTACTACCTTTCGCCAACATGAGCCCCGACCCTAACGACTCGTACTTTGCCGATGGCATTACTGAAGAAATAATCTCCACGCTCTCAGGTGTTAGCGGGTTGAACGTCATCTCTCGGACCTCTGTCATGGGCTACAAGGGCACGACAAAGAGGGTCAAAGAGATAGGCAGTGAGCTTGAAGCAGGCTCTGTCTTAGAAGGCAGCCTGAGAAAGGCCGGCAACAGAATACGAGTAACAGCTCAACTGATTGATGTTAGAGCCGATAAACATGTGTGGGCCCAGAGCTACGACAGGACACTCGACGATGTCTTCGGAGTTCAGACTGAGATTGCAAAGCACGTATCGGACGCGCTCCGAGTCAAAATCCTAGCTCCGGAGATCGACAGGATCGATAAGAAACCGACAGGGAGCACGAAAGCCTACACACTCTATCTACGTGGCAAGTTTCACTTGAACAAGAGAGGCATCGAAGACCTCAAGAAAGCCGAGGAATACTTCGACCAAGCAATTCGAGAAGATCAAGCCTTCGCCCTGGGATACGTGGGAGTTGCTGACTGCAACGAACTCCTCTCGTACAACTGGAACACAGACACCGAAGTTCGACACGAGAAGGCCAAGACCATGATAACGAAAGCACTCGAACTCGATCGCGATCTTGCCGAGGCTCACACGACTAAAGGACTAACGCTTTTACACGACTGGAATCTGCAAGAATCGGAAAAGGAATTCCTCCGGGCTATCGAACTAAAACCTAGCTACGCCACAGCTCATCAATGGTACTACCATATGCTGCTTCCAGAGCTACGGTGGGACGAAGCGCTCGCGCAGATCGAAAAAGCGCTTGAACTTGACCCGCTCTCGCTCATCATCAATCTAAACTACGCCCAGTACTACGCCGTGAAGAGAGATTATCCTCGAGCGATAGAGCTGTACAAGAAGACTCTGGAATTGGATCCTAACTTTCCGCTTGGACACTTCGAAATTGCAGGTGCCTATGGTAGGATGAAGATGTTCGATGAGATGAAGCGCGAGGTCAGGATAGGTGTCGGACTCGTCCAAGACCTGTTCCCGCATACGGTCAACATTACGGATGTGGTATTCGCGCAGTTAGAGGGTGATAAGGAGAAGGTTCGAAGATTGACTCCAGGGCTAGAGAAGTATGTTGGTAAAGTCCTAGGGGCTGGTCCTGTCTTGATGGCCGGATTCTACTTCTTCCTGGCCGAGAATGACAAGGGATGGGATTGGCTGGAAAGGGCCTATTCGGTACATGATTCCGAGATCCTTCGGATCCAACTGGACGATGCGTTCGATGGCATAAGAGACGAGCCTCGTTACCACAATCTCCTGAAGAGACTAGGACTGGACAAGTTGTCTTGAACCAGTGACTCGTTGACCCAGTCCTACGCTTTCCCGAGTTCCTAGACCTGAATCTTTTGACGATCTCTGACAGTGACGACCTGTCCCTTGAAATCTGACGATGCTTGAGCGATATACTTCTGACCTGAGCCTTCGTTCGCCGGGGATATGTGGGTCAACACAAGTCTTCTTGCGTCGGCAAGTTTCGCTATGCTACCAGCGTCCCTGGCCGTTGAGTGTTTCGTGACGGCGGCTATGGATTCCTGGCCGTCGAGAAAGGTCGCATCATGAATCATGAGGTCGCAATCCTTGGCAAACTCTGCGAGCTTCTCGTATCTCGACGTGTCACCAGCGTAGACGAATCCACCACGCTCAGTTTCGAAGCGATATGCCAGGTTCTGAGGTTCATGGAGAGTCGTGAAATGCTTCACGCCCAAGTCCTCGGGTCTTACGAAATCGATTTCGAATTTCACCCATGAGCGTGGGGTCGACTGGAGCTCAAGGATCTTTTCCAGAGAATTCGCTGTCCCTGCTGAGCTTACTATTCGGACCCGTTTGGTTCTGTTTTGCATCGCCATGGCCCACACGAGTGCAGTGAAGTCTCCGATATGATCAGAATGAGTGTGTGAAACGTAGATGTCGTTGATCGAGTCGAGCTTAGTCCCAGTTCTTATGAGGTTGCTGAGGACTCCGAATCCGACATCGATCAGCTTGTCCCGGAACAAGACCCCGGCACACATTCGCTTCTTCGAGACGACTGAACCGCCTGTTCCTAGGAATGTTATCGTATCCATGATCCGGATCCTCCGTATCAGGTATTTGGATTTGTGCTGGACCGATTCCCTCCGATATCGCGTAGACGCCCGATGAAGCTGGATTGAATTCGCCTCGAGGAATCATAGGGCTAACGCTTTAAGTAAGCGGACAAAAAAGGGTCAAGCACCAGTCGGGATCATAGTTGGACAAGAAAGAGAATCCGCAAACGGCCAAGATGTTGGCGCAAGTTCCGCTGTTCTCTGGGCTCAAAGGTAAACAGATCAAGTCGGTCGCAGGAGCATTCGTCCGAGAGCGAGCCTATGACAAGGGTGAAGTCATAGAGAAGGAAGGCGGGTCCGCAGTCGCTTTCTACCTCATAACAAACGGGTCCGTCGAGGTGCGCAAGGCAGAGAAGCTAGTCTCCAAACTTGGCCGCGGCCAGTTTTTCGGAGAAATGGCGTTAATCGATAAACAGCCGAGATCCGCAACAGTGGTCTCAGCGGAATCGGGCACGAAATGTCTCGTTATGCCCGCCTGGAACTTCAAGGCGGCGGTCGAGAATGATCCCCAAGTTGCGATGGGGTTATTGAAGGAGCTCGCGAGACGCCTACGCGAGACTACGAACTCTCTTAGCGAATAGAGAATCCTCTTCAGTCTCAGGGCCCATATGGTGGGCCAGTGTCCAACAAGAGGATCATGAAAATCGTTCGTCTAGTTTCCGTCTCAGCAAGTCGGACGTTCTGAAGGATTGTGAAAATAGATCGGGTCTTCCTCTCAGAGCGATAAGAGACCGTCCCGGCGATCGAGCATGTTTGCGGTCTATCCAACGATAGAAGGGTCGTTTCAATGTCTCTGCAAGCGCCAGATACCCAACGATGAAGATTGCGAGTACAAGTAGGAAGTTTGCGGGCGGGATGACGAATTGGAACAGAGTGCCGATAGGAGTAAATGGAATGGCTAGAGCAACAGCCACAACTCCGAACGTGCTGAGAAGCAGCGGTCTACTGGGCCTGCTCTTGTAGAACGGTCTCTTCGTTCGAATGACAAAGACGACTAGGGCTTGGGTCGATAGAGACTCGAGGAACCAACCGGTCTGGAATAGGGCGGGTCCGGCGTTGAAGACGAAGAGCATGACAGCGAATGTGAGATAATCGAAGATTGAGCTGATTGGCCCGAAGAAGATCATAAAGTCCTTGATGAAGGACATGTCCCACTTTCTAGGAGTTAGAACCGATTCCGGGTCAACATTGTCGACCGGTATTGTAACCTCGGAGACATCGTACAGCAAGTTGTTCAACAGTATCTGCTCAGGAAGCATGGGCAGGAACGAAAGGAAGAGGGAGGCCCCGGCAGCGCTGAACATGTTGCCGAAGTTTGAGCTTGTGCCCATCATGACGTACTTCATGGTGTTGCTGAATGTTTTTCTTCCCTCCAAGACTCCTTGCTGGAGAACCGTGAGATCCTTCTGAAGAAGAATGATGTCCGCGGACTCCTTCGCTACGTCGACCGCGTTCTCAACGGATATCCCAACATCGGCGGCTCGGATGCAGGGTGCATCGTTGATGCCGTCACCCATGAATCCGACAACGTGGCCGTTCTTCTTCAGAAGCAGCATTATCCGCTCTTTCTGAGCCGGTGTGACACGGGCGAAGATGCTCGTGTCTTCGACAATTCTGAGTAGAGTATTGTCGTCCATGTTCACGAGATCGGAGCCTATCACGACCCTGTTGACTACAAGGCCGAGATCCTCGCAGACCTTCTTGGTGACGAGCTCATTGTCGCCGGTCAGTATCTTCAAAGCGATCTTTGACTGGGCGAGCAGTCCTAGGGATTCCTTAGCCGTAGTCTTGGGCGGATCGAGGAAGCTTACGAGTCCGAGAAAGGTCATTCCTGCTTCGTCCGCGACCTTGTAGACCTGTCTTCCAGGGTCCACCTGTTTGTAACAGACTCCGAGAACCCGGTAGCCTTGGGAGCTTAGGTCTCGGAACTTGTTGGTGATCTGGCCACGGACCTGGTCGGTCAGGTCTTGAGTTGTGCCATGGACCTCGTAGTTGGTGCAGATTTTGAGAATCTCCTCGGGTGCCCCTTTGGTCGCGAGAACAGATTGTCCATTGTGACTGTAGACGACAGAGACTCGTTTTCTGGAAAAGTCGAATGGAACCTCGTCTATCTTTGTGTAAGACCCAATGTCGACCTGTCTGTAGCGAAGGCACGCATCGTCAAGCGCGCTTCTCAGCCCTGTCTCATAGTAGCTGTTCAGATAGATCTGGATGAACACGTTATCGTCATCAGCTCCTTCCGTGTCTATGTGCTGGATTAGCTCGATCTTGTCTTCCGTCAAAGTCCCCGTCTTGTCTGTGCATAGCACGTCCATGGTGCCGAAGTTCTGGATCGAGGAGAGACGTTTGACGATCACTCCTCTTTTCGACATGATCATCGCTCCGTGGGAGAGGTTGATCGTGACAATCGCTGGAAGGAGTTCTGGTGTCAGGCCGACGGCGAGGGCGACTGCGAATAGCAGTGATTCGATGATGCTGCGCTTGTATAGCGCGTTGATGAAAAAGACGACGACCACAAGGATGAACGTCACCTGCATTATTAGGTAGCCGAATCTTCGTAGCCCGATGTCAAAATCGGTCGGCGGTTCTCTAACGATCAGTCTTCCTGCCACTCCTCCATAGACAGTGCCGGCGCCTGTTGCGACCACTAGTGCGGTCGCGTTGCCGCTCACTATTGATGTGCCCATGAAGACGCAGTCGGTTCGTTCGGTTATCGTCGAGGTCTGAACTTCGGAGGCTGTAGTCTTCTCTACAGGGAATGATTCGCCTGTCAGGGGCGATTGGTCGCTGAAAAGATCCTTTGCATCAATTATCTTAGAGTCGGCCGGGACGATATCACCTGGTGTCAGTCGGATGATGTCACCGGGAACGACTTCTGCGACCGGTATCTCGACGAATCGACTATCCCGAAGAACACTTGCGGTGGTTCGTACTTTTTCCCTGAGCAGTTCCGCGGCGTGTTCTGCCTTTGATTCCTGATAGAAGCTGAGGACTACGCTGATGATGACTATGACGAAGACTATTGTGGCCTCGATGGCGTCTCCGAAGAAGATTGAGACTATGCCCGCGAAGAGTAGGAGCATGACAAGCGGGTTCTTGAAATAGGTAAGAAACCTGAGCGGCGCGGGTAGCTTCTTCTCCCGTGCTAGAACGTTGAGACCATAGGTCTTGAGCCGCCTCTGGGCCTCGACGTTTGTGACGCCTTGTTGCGTAGCATTGAGGTCATGGAAGATCCGGTCTAGCGGAAGCGCCAACTCTTCTCCAGGTGAGCTAGCCTCCTGCAGTCTTGATCCCTCTTGACCTGTTGACTCTCCACACGACCCCTGCTATAGAATATGGCGTTACTCTCGACTGAAAGACCCGCCTTTCAAGGTAGTCGATTCCGGCCGAGCGTCACCAGCGCATCTTAACCACTGATGTGAGTAAGTATTACTTTGTTTGCCTTTGCTCATCGGCTAAGCTGAATAACCTAAACAGGCCAATATAGCCCAAGGTGGTGATATCTCTGGATATTTCTGCCGATAATGGTTCGGGTGGTCCGCCGGATCCCAGTCTCCCGATCCCAATCTGGCCGTGGCCAGGTTAAGAGGCGAAGATTAAAGAATCAACAAACTGCCCCTTTTTCTTTGTATTCCATTGAGCGTTTTCAGCTCGAATGAGTGGTACGCTAGGCTTCACCGTGCCATGTCTCTACTGGATGAGGAAAACATCAAGATTCTCGAGACTATGAAGCAGCACGGGCCTAGAAACCTTCAACAGATCGCTCGGAAATCCAAACTTCCATACACGACGGTCTATGGAAGAGTGGCCAAGCTTCAGAGCTTGAACGCGCTGAGAACTTTTGTTCATCCCTCATTTTCTAAAATAGGTCTGGCACGCGCGATGGTCTTGGCTAGACCCTTCCCAGGAAAGGAGCTTCTTGTGAGAGACGCGCTGAGAATCCCCGGCTATTGGCTAAGAATAATTCGCTGCACAGGAGAGCCCAACGGGTACTATTCTCTTCACGGCATCCCCGTTGACCATCAACAAGACTTCCGACTCTACCTCGATCAGCTCGTGAACCGGAGCGTAATCAAAGACTATCAACTGTTCTGGCTCGGCGAAAGCTTCTCTCCACTAGCGAACTTCGAGTACTATGATCCAAAAGAGCGAAGCTGGAGGTTCGAATGGAAGGACTGGGCTCACGCAATAGAATCTGGCAAGACCCCTGACGGCAGAAAAGTTCCATCGATTACCGGGAGTGGTTTCGACAAGAAGGACCTGATCATTCTCAAAGAGTTGTCATTGGACGCTAGGGTGACACTCGCTGACCTTTCGAAGCAGCTGGGTATGACACTACCGGCAACAAAGTATAGATTCGATCGTCTAGTCAAGGAAGGATACGTCGCGGATTACGTGATCATGGTTCTGCCCTTCATTCCTGAAGTTTCGGACCTCTGCGACATTCGCCTTGACTTTACCAGCGAGAACTATGCCAAAAATGCGGAGAGAGTGCTGTCCAAGACCCCGCTGGTCTTGACCATTACTCCGATCATTGGCCTACACTCCCTCGCGGTCAGGATCTATCTTCCTCGACAGGAGACGACCAATCTCATGAGCTTCCTTTCATCCCTCGCTAGGGAGGGAGTCCTTGCTGGATACTCCTACATTCAGCTAGACCCGGCGACGCAGATGACGCAGACATTCGGGTTCAAGGCCTACTCTGACAGTTCTGGATGGCAATACGACAACCGAGACTACCTGCAGGCAGTCTCCACTCTCGTATCAAAATGGTCGAAGCTCGAGGCCGAACCGGCATCTGCCGAGGCAACCGCCCCACCAGCCGTTCAATAGAATCACTCACGCCAACCGATTCTCGGGGCGTTGCTATACCAGTCTAACCGGGCGTATCCAGGACTAGCAACCGCGTCGAAGCACTAGGTGGAGCGGCTGAGCGTTTGGAGGATCTGCGGGCAATCTTTGTCTGGCACGACCGTGACTCGAGGCGTTTTGTTTTCTGAGGCTCAGTTCCCTAGTGTTCTGTTGTGAAGGAGTAGGTCCTTTCTTGCGAGTTCGACGCAAGTCTCGAAGTCAAGCTCGCTGCCCGTTGGATAGTGAAGATTGAGTTTCTGAAAGAGGTCCTTTACTATCATTCTCTCTAGCGTCAGTGCTCCGAATCCGAAGTAGAACTGGAGGTCTCGGTGAAACTCGCTGGGCTTCTCCGAATATACTTGAAGGGACTGTCTGAGAAGCGGGACTAGAGTTTGCATGACTGTTGGTCCGAGGGTGTCCCGCAAGCTGTCCTTCACTGAGGACTGAAATATTGCTCCGAAGTCTGGTTTGACGCCCATTCATTTTACGCCCAAGAAGTCTCGACGAGTTCCAGCGGGTTAGTGAACCCTTCGCCCCGACGCGATTAACTATCTTGTTACTTGTCCCGATGGATTCCGGGACTGGAAAAGGTCTTCGACCTCAAGCGTAACTCTTTCCACTCAGAACAGGTATCGGAAACACAATGTTCGAGAATGCTCTTCGAGAGTAAGGCCTTGCCAACTCAGAACATGAACAGGAACTATGAGCACATCACGGGCTCAATAGAGAAGGATAGCGATGATAATCTTTGCAGACAGATTTTAGAGTCGGAACCGGCCATCAGGGTGGCAGCATTCATAGAGGGTGCTGAGGTCACTGGCTATGCTGAAACGACGCGGACGAAGAACGTAATGAGCCAGAACAGCGACCTTCGAAAGAAGATAGGGTTCTGGGTTAGAATGGTCACGGAAATGTCCCGACAGACAGACAAAATGTTCGGCAGCACGGAGAGCGTAACCGTGACACACAAAGGCCTGAGAATGGTAACAGTTCCATTGTCCCAATACACGTCCCTCGGCCTCTCTATCGACCGTTCAGCAGACGCGGACCATATCATACAGAAAATAACAGCGAAGTTCCAACTCGGCTCAACCAATTAGACATCAATGGCTGAGCCTTCTAACCAAAGAAGATTGACATTCCAATTCTGAATCTGCACTAGACGGCGTGGCCGCTATTCTCGCGGAGACTCCCAGAATAGCTCAGCGACATCGAAGACTAGCGTGACATCCGGCTGCTTGACCTGTTCTCTAGGAATCCCGACCGGGGCTCTGACTTCGCCGGAGATGGCGCAGACGGTGTCGTTGAGCCAACGATACTTTTCACTGTTTGTTACATGTCTGGCGAAGCCGACGACCTGTCTTCTGAACTTCGTCTTTTCGTTGGCTGCCGAATACGCCTTGTACAGCTCTTGAGATCTATCGGTTGACCGTCCATAGCCCTGGTAGTCGAGCATGATCAAGGCCCCATCACGGGTCTCGATGTACCCTTGAATATTCATTAAGAAAGTCTCGTCAGTGCGCCTTCGCGGGTGATTGGAACCACGAAACTTGCCGGAAACGCGACCCTCACACGTTCCTTCGGCGAAAAGAAAGTGTGCCTCCTCACTACCATTCTTTCCAACGAGACTGATTCCTACATCGTCTGGATAAAAGAAATGCATTGTGTAGAGAGGCTCGAGCCGCATGAAAACTTGCTCGTTAGGGATGTATTAATTTCCATCCTAGAAGAGGCGCCTTGACTAACAGTCAGACGATCCGGAAATCTATGACTGCATGATCCTTCGGAGCAGCTCGGGTGCCTCTTGTACAAAGAGGATCGCGGCCAAGTCGAACGTGTTAGGCCAAGCGGGTGGGCGATGATTTAGAGCTGTATCTTGCCGTCCGAGATGAGAGTGTATCCATCGACTGTTAGTGTAGGCTTCCTTAGGGTTTCTTGGTGGCCGAATTGTGTCTCGTTAGTTCCACCGATTCCCTGGTTAGCGCCGATTCCGATGCTGACGGTGCCTTGGACGACTCGGTCGCTGAAGAAGCCGATCAGTTCGGCTCTCGGGTTGAGACCCATGATGATATTGGCAACGCGATCCTTGTCACCGGTCATTTTCTCGTACTGCCCTTTGAAGGCGTCAAGGTTGGATTGCGCGGTATACTCTGTAATGTGTCCGTTCGCGAATTCAAGCTGGAGACCCGATAGCATCTTTCCCGCAATCGCGGTCGGTTGGTCGAAGAGAATCTTTCCCTGGGTGCTTGTCTCGTCTGGGGCCAGTTCGACAGCGCCGGCGGGCAGTCCCTCGAAACGGGTCCCTTTTTTCATGTCGGACTCGTCTATGATACCATCATGGATGTGTATGGGCCGGTTCTTCAGTTTGAGCCGTAAATCCGTGCCGTTGGACGAGGTTATTCTGACGTCCGTCGCATTTCGTAGCTTCGATTCGACCCTTGCGCCGAGCGACGAGATTTTTGCATGGTCAACGTCGAGGCTATTTGTGGTGATGCGCTGCCAGTTTTCGTAGTTGAAGCCGTATGTTTTCGCTCGTTCAGGAGTTACCAGTCCGATTGGCAAGTTTAGGACACGTATTTTGCGTTCTAGGAACTTGTCGTTCATGAGTTTCTGTCCTTCGAGAAACCTGCCCAACCGTTCGTTGAGTACCGTTGGGAACGATGATGGGTCCTTGGGACCTCCGAGCACGACCGCAGCGTCCGTCTGGTCGAGCATTGAGAGAAGTCCCTTCTGCCTACGCTCGTACTGTGCTTCGGGAACTTCCTTCAGGTATGCCCAGTAGAAATCGTTGAATTGAAGAATCGCAGTGGAAACGCCTCCAGCATGTTCGACTTCCTGTGCTATCGCGCTCGAGTAGTCTAGAACATGGTCCCAACCGAATACGATTACCTGTTCATCCGGTTGGACCCTTAGACATTCGTTAACGATGCGTCTTGCTATTTGCTTGACCGGTTGGGTCCTGGTAAGTTGTTCCATCATGGTCATCTTATCGTTCAAACCTTAGCTTTACGTTAAAGCATACGCTTACTAATAACGCTATCCCTTGAAACCGCCGATAGGGATTTTCTACCCTTGGAAAATGGAGAGTAAAGCAGCATGAAGCCAGTCAAGACGATCACTGATCCAGCCAGCATAGAACTGTTGGGAGAGGAAACACGTCGGCGGATGATCTACTTACTTCGAGCTCGGGAGCTCACGATCAGCCAGATCGCCGAGGAACTAAGAATGACCCCTCAAGCGATCTATCATCACATCAAGAAATTGTTGCCAGCAGAAATGGTTGAAGTTACACGAGAGGAGAGAGTCGACAATTTCATCGAGACATACTACCGAGCAACCGCCGAAGTCTTCGAATTCTCCTTTGGAACAGGCAGCAAAAACCAAGCTCAGGCCAAGGAGCGAATGAGAGAGACACTGCTGGCACTCGGCAAACTAGGGATAGAAGTCCGAGTCGAGGACGACACGGTGGCACAGATAGTCAAGGTTCAAGAGAAAATCGCGGATCTGAGCGCAAGGCGAGATCTACAGGAGAGAGTATCGAAACTGGACGAAGTAGACTTTCTCGGAAAACAAGAACTCACGAGTGTGGCTACAATGATTTCCTTAACCGACGAACAGTTCATGGAGTGGCTAGACTTGCAAAAAGAGCTGAGAAGATTATTGCAAAGACTCCTCACAAGGACAGTTACATCCACAACGAAGTCATCGAAACGTGGGCCGCATGCTAGGGAGTCTCAGATAGGAACGAAACCATCCTGAAACAGGAAGAAGGGGCAAGAGAATCCGCAACGGTCATTCTTTCACTATACATCGTGCTTTTCTAGAGACAGAGATCGGAAGCATTGACCCGCTTGGTGCGATGTAAGTTTCTTAAGTGCGCCAGAGGTATTGACTGGTTATGCAAAACACGGCGACGCAACGAGCAATCGACGTGAAAGAGACTATTGTCGTGATCGCAGTAAGCGATCTCTCAAAGTCACGGGAGTGGTACGTGCGGCTTTTTGGGAAGGAGCCTGACTTGGAACCGTTTCCCGGTAATGTTGAGTTCAAGGTCGGTGGCGCTTGGGTGCAAATCTCGACCGGCAACGTCCGCGACTCCGGCTGGAGCCTCCAGCTGGAGGTGCGAAACCTGTCTCGTGAGCGAGAGCGGCTACAGGAGGCTGGGATCGAGGCTGGCGAGATCCGGACTGTTCCGGACGTGATAAGCTACTTCGACCTCAGAGACCCGGACGGCAACAGTATGAGGTGGTTTCAAACCCTAGCCTCGTACACTGAGGTCTCAGGCATCCCCGACTAGCACCAGAACAACGCACGCCTCAACTTTGCGCCCTCAAGGCATTGGTAGGTTCGCATCACTCTCACCGGTGAGCGAGGTCATTCTTTGATAAACGACGATCCTAGTTGTCGCAAAGTGATTCATGAGAAGGTTCCGAATTACCAGCGCTGGTTTATTTCTGTCCTCGCGGACACGTAGTCTGGAAGGCCCCAATCTCTCTTGGCTGGCAACGAATCCATTGTTGATTATGGCGACCGTTTTCCTTCGGTGCCAGATGTTAGAGTGGAGGGCCAAACCCAGAAAACAATTGACAAACCGTCAGAACCGAAGCTGCCAATCTTCTCGATCCTTGACTCGATAGATTTCTCGAAACACTTCCTGATCATAGGTGATGTCGGGACAGGGAAGAGCACTGTAACCCCAATCCACGAATTCATGCTGTCTAAGGGACAAAAGCAGATCGTCATCCGCGAGCCGTCAAGGGCAGCCTGCAATGCTCTCCACTACTCGCTCCAAGCGCTCTATCCAGAACTGGACAATGAGCTGGCGGTTATTACAAAGGATACTCAGATCAATGTCAATGGTCAGATCAAGATAGTCACGGACGGAGTCCTCCTACGAATGCTGGCCGAAGAATCAATCGTGGATTCATCAATCTACTTTGACGAAAGCCACCAGATGAGTAGCCAGCTCGAACTTTGCATGAGCCTCGCAAAGAAAGAGGAAGTCAATGCAAAGAATCTGTTCAGGGTCATGAGCGCGACGATCGACCCGAGAGAGTTCCTATCATTCCTCGGCATCAAGAACCTGTACCGGATGAGCGGCCGCCAGTTCCCCGTCAAAATGGAAGAGGCGCTTGCGGGTGACCTTAATGGAATGTTCCGAATTCTAGACCAGTATCTCTACTCTCAGCCCCGCGAAGAGTCCTGGCTAGTCTTCCTCCCGACAAGGAAGCTGGTTGAAAAATATGCTGAACTCTACCGCGGCGTCTATATTCACGGAGGCCTTGAAGGGTCCGAGATTAACCGGATCCAACGTCGAGCTGAACAGGACAAGAATCTGAGAATTTTTGCAACAAACGTAATCGCGTCGAGCGTTAACATCTACGTCGATAACGTTCTGATCTTTGATGATGTTATCGATAGCAAGGACAAGCTAGGTGTAAAGACGCTTCACTACGGGAGTATCGACAACAACACCCTCCTTCAGATGATGGGCAGAGTTGGCCGGTTCAAGCCGGGCCGCGCCGTCATCCTTACCGACTCGCCGCTACCGAAGAGGATCGATCCGATCCCAGTGCGGAAGGCTCTCGAAACGGAGACCCCGTTCGACCTCGTACTGCTCATGTCAAAATATGGTCTCAAACTCTCAGAGCTAGAATTCATGTCAAAAGTAGATCATCGAGAGGTGGCGTTTGCAGAAGACTGGCTTATTGAGATTGAGGCAATCACCCGGCGTACCGGCAAGACTACCTGGAAAGGACTCTTGATGAGCGAAATCCCCTACGAGCCCGACTTCGCACACATGATCTCTACCGCATTGGTCTCTGGAGACTATGACATGGCAAGGTTTCTACTGGCCAGCGGCTCCTTCGGCGACTCTCTCAACCACGCATACAAGACGGACATGGAACGCACTGCTCGGAAGTTCATTTATGGCCTCGACAGGTCTAACGAGCTTAACATCAAAGCACATCTTCTCAAAGGCTGGGCAGAGGACAGTAACGGCTCATTCGTCTCCAAAATGGTCGTGAACGGACTCTTCCCCGGATACGTCGAGGAAGCATGGAAGAACTATGAGGCGGCTATAGACGCCCTGAATGATCTGCTCAGCGCATCACAGAAGAGACCCATACCGAGGGAAGTATTAGTAGACGCTGATGTTAACAAGCTCAAGCACTACCTCGAAGACTGCCTATCATTCGAAAGATTCGGCCCACACGTAAAGAAAGGCCACGAGTTCGCAGAGATGAGAATCCACGGACCGTTCTACGCGAGAGCACTGACGATAAACTACAGACGCATACTCTTCGACATAGTCGCGCTGAATTCTCCGATCAAGCATCGCCATCAAGCCAGGCGATGAGCGCGCAATCAGGTCTGACCGAAGTACTCTCCCTCCCCGCTGACCGAGATTGTTTGGTGACAAATCCCATTTTCCGAAATACCCTGGCCAATGGAACACGACTCATTCAACTAATTTCTGACTGGTTTTCACTGTTGTAGAGGGTGAGTCTTGTCCCATGCAAGTCTGAAACGTCGTAGATTCTTGAAGAGAACGATCCGAATCACTACTCCGTAGGCGAGGAGCAGAACTAGAGGATAGAGGGTTGCGTATCCGTATTTTGATATCAGGTATATGTCTAGATTGAGGATTGCAACAACTACGATTAGGCCTATGATCAGAATTCGGTTAAGATAGTGCACGTACCATTTTAGGTAGTCGGGATGGACATTTATGAAGTGGGGTTGTGTCTGCGCCCGATGCCATCGTGAGATCTTTTCTCCACAAATATTGCAATTGGCCATATGAACAAACACCGCAGAAGAATGTTTAGGGATACTGTATCCTGTCTTGAGCTAGCAAGTTTCGACTCGAGAACTTTAACCAACCTCCCAGGCCCGAATCACTGCACTTTCAAGAGATGTAGCCTGACCCCGCTGTCAAACCGCCGCAGTAGCGCTGAAACCTGATGACTGCCTGTTCATTCTCGCCTTAGTCGGCCAGAGACGAAGGAGAACATTCTCTTCGCCTTAACGTCGAGTATATTCGAAGTCGGACTATGGTAGCCCGGGGGAGATTCGAACTCCCGTCGATGGGTATCCTCCTAGTTGAGTCCAAAGCCCATCATTGGCCGGGTCATTCTCGACCCTTGCTAGTCCACTACACCACCGGGCTACAAGAGACCCGGGCCCCAGCCCGAGACCCAATAAGCCTTCTGCGAGGCGAGAGTAGCCGACCCATTCCATTATCTACGATCCTTTGCTGTTGGGCTTTTCGGTAGAGGCCTCTCCAAACCATCTGAGCGAGAAGCTGGTGATTTCCCGAAGAAGATGGCGCATGTCCTCGCCCTTTGAGGTGAACTGATATCGTATTCTTCGAGAAGGAAAATCCTGAGCCGTTCGTGTGACGAGTCCAGCATTTTCCAGATCGTCCAACCGGGTTGACAGTGTTCTGGGACTTATTCCAGGTATAGTCTCCAAGAGCGTGTTGAACCGGTCAGTTCCTTTGAATAGCTCCATCAGCACGGGTCCCGCCCATTCTTTACCGAACAGCTTGAACGACTCATCAATCGGGTATCGGAGAAACTCGACGTGATCACACAAGTTCATCTAACTATCAGTTTCTACCCGTGCGTGTTTTTATTCTTGGCGCCACATGAGACGGCAGAAGCTACGATGAGCGAGCCTTTGAAACGGTTAGAGTTCCTTATTGGAAGGTGGAAGGGAAAGGCTGAAGGCCAGTTTGGAGAGAAGGGTGTAATCGAGAGTGTGTTCGAGTGTTTGCACGAGCCGAGTGAGATGTTCATCGCGATGCTCGGTGAGTCGCGGACGAATGGCAAGCAGGTCAACAAGAGTGCCGCCTATCTCACCTGGGATCCGAATATCAGTAAGTACGTTCGGAAGTCGATATTCTCCTATGGCTGGATAAACAACGAAGTCGGCGACTACCATGGTGACCGGCTGACTTTCGAGGTAATTTCCATGGACGGGGAGCCTGATTACTTCAAGGGGCTCAAGTGGCGGAGCTTCATCCACAAGTATTCGGACAATGAGATCGGAACCGGCTTGGAAGTTTCGAAGAACGGCGAACCTTTTCGATTGTACGGCGAATCAAGGGCGAAACGAGTCAGGTAGAGCAGCTTCACTCTAGTCTCAGCAGTAGTGAACGATAGCTCAAAGTCAAGAACGTCGCGTCATGGGACCGACCGGTGCGGATGACCACATGCGAACCTTCACGAATAGAACAAGAACTCGCTTTCAAGCAGTTTTACTCCTCCTCCGAAGAACGTCCAACTAGTTTCGCCTCCACCGCTCTGAATTGTCAAAAAACAAGCATTCTTTTTTCAAAAATTTTTGGAAGCTGACTCGCGCGGCCGGGAGACAAAAACCCGATCATCCCGCGAGGAAAAGATAAATCCGAACGGCAAGTCCTCGACGGCCATGAAGCTCATTCTTGATGAAGGAGCTCGTGAAGGCGCCATTAGGACTGACTTAGCGTGGGAGCTGTTCTTTGGATCAAAGTCGAGTCTTCCAGAGGGACATGGGGCCCGGCTGATTCCCTTCACAAACTGGCTCTGGGACGAGCTAGGCAGGAAGGCGGGATTCCTTAACAAGAATGCCAGCAAGGAGTTGACCTTGGCGATTCCTGTCTTGGGCCAAGATGGGCTCGATTTTCTTGTTAGGATTGCGTCTTTCTGGGCGGACGAGGTTCATGTGAGGAAGGGAGGAGTGGTGTCAGAGAATCTTTGGAAGAAGCCGGTCGTAAACCTGTTCGACGACAAGACTCTCGACGGGTCCGAGAAGGCGCTAGTCCGCAAAGACAACACTGAGGACAGCTATCAGCGCTTCCTCATGCCGTTGCTAGGACCCGGTAGGGCATTCTTCAGAGTCGAGACTATAAGGAATGGCGAGTCGCCTGCCCGATTTCACAGCCATTCTCATGTCGACGAGTATTATCTGATTCTTGACGGATCCGGGACGCTACGTTACCATGACAAGGAAGTGCTGGTCAAACGTGGAGATCTAATCGGCAAGCCAGCGGGTCCAGATGCCGCATCCCAGCTTATCGCAGACCGCGGCGAGCCGCTCCGCTTATTGGACATGGAGATATGGCACGACCGCGCCCAACTCTCAAAGGATCTCGTCCGGAACCCTGATCACAACGAGATGTTCATCAGAGGACCCGGCTGGAGCGGCCTAGTCCCAGCCGAGGCGTTCCAGTCGTCCGAGGATTTGTGGAGACACTACAACGAAGGATACCGTCGGACGACCCTCGATGGAGTCTGGGTCCCGTCGAAGCTACGGGGCCACAAGAAGATCAGAGAGAAGCCCCTGGCCTAGTCCCGATAGACATACCCGCAAAGCATTTCCAGTCCTTGCCGTGTTGACAAGATCTCATGAACTTGCTTGATGGTAAGACGACCGTGATTTATGGGGCGGCCGGCAATATTGGAAGCGCGGTCGCAAAGGCTTTCGCTAAGGATGGCGCTGCAGTCGTTCTAGCAGGTCGGACGATGAATTCGCTCGAATCATTGGCGGGAGAGATCTCGAAAACTGGGGGATTGGCGGAGGTCGCACGTGTCGACGCTCTTGATTCTAAGTCTGTCGAGGAGCATCTTCACAAGCTGGTAGCGGCTAGAAGAACGCTCGATGTTTCATTCAACCTGATAGCGACCAGCGTTGCGATGGGCTCCCGCCTTGACGCGCTAAGTGACGAGCAGTTCATGAAAGCCGCATTTACAAAGGTCAGATCACAATTCATCACGACAACATCTGCCGCTCGGGTCATGCAGAAGCAAGGGAAGGGAGTGATCCTAGCGCTCACTACGCCAAATGCTCGGTTGCCTATGCCTAACATGGGAGGCTTCTCGATTGGCGGAGGGGCGATCGAGTCGCTCTGTCGCCAACTGGCCCTTGAAGTTGGTCCTTTCGGAGTCAGAGTCGTCTGTCTTCGAACAGGAGGCACTTCTGACAATCCGGTGCTCCAAGAGGTTTTCGCTCATCTCGCCAAGATCAGAGGGACGACCAAGGAGGCTGTCGAAAGATCAGAAGCCGAAAAGACTGCGCTAAAGCGAGCTCCCGTCAATGCTGAGGTGGCGAACGCTGCTGTTCTGATGGCATCGGATTACGCGAGCGCAATCACAGCAACTACCGTAAACGCTAGTTGTGGCGAACTTGTAGACTAGCCCCTGACGCCTGCCTCCTCGAATTTCTAACCTGCTGTTTTAACTTGAATTGTCTGATAACCTAAATTCCCAACTGTGGGATTATCTGGGAGGGTTAGAGGTCCGAGCATTTGCCATGTAGACGATTGGAGAGAACAGCAATGCTACCATTGAGGCTGCTAGTGCAAACATTTCGGTTATTGTAATTCCGAGAGGTACGGATACCCCGACGAAGAAGAGCTCAGCCTGGTCAAGCGGCGCCAAGTAGACGTAGGAAATTGCTGCAACAATTCCTGTGATAGTCGCGATCCGGGGCTTCTTGAGTATCAGGATCAGCGACGCGATATCTAGAATGGTGGTGCTTAGGAAGAACGGAATCAGTGCATAGGATCTGAGTGCTGAAAGTGGCCGCGTCTCCAGCCCTGCTGGAGTGAAAAGGAATCCGCAGACCGACATGACTCCGAACGTGATGGCGAGAATCTTCTCGTTCCGAGACAATTTCATTCTCTAATCAATCGCCTGAGGAGATACTTGTCTATTTGAGTTGTTTCCAAGAAACACTCGGTGATTAGCCAGGTACCCTCGACGCTTGCTTTAGGCCCGAAATAGTCTTCTCTAGATGATACGGAGCTTCTCCAGGATCGTCCAGATGTTCAGCAACTGTTCTTACGAGAACGCTGCCGACAATAGCCCCGTCCGCACCAGCCCGTAAGAGCGATGACACATGGTCTGGCTGGCTGATTCCGAAACCCGCGGATACCGGTATCCTTCCCCTCGTAATGGTCTTGACTTCCTTTACGGTTTCTAGTGCTTGGGGACTCAGCGTGTCTCGCGGGCCTGTGACCCCGTACAAGGAGACGAGATAGACGAACCCTCTCGATTTGTCTATAATGTTCAACAGTCTACTCTGCGACGTGTTGGGCGAGGCAAGATAGATACTATCAATGTTGTATTTTAGAGCAATGTCACGAAATCTGTCGCCTTCCTCCATGGGAAGATCTGGAATGACAATGCCGCGAACACCGTTCTCGCTTGCACTCTTTGCAAACCGCTCGATACCCATCGCAAGAACAGGATTGTAGTAAGTCATAATCAGAAAAGGAATGGCAAACCGTGTAGAGAGTTTTCCAACTGCGTCGAGAATCTTCCGAGGAGTCGCACCTGCCGAAAGGGCACGCGCACCAGCGGCTTGGATAACCGGTCCATCCGCAACTGGGTCAGAGAATGGGATGCCCACCTCGACAATGTCTGCCCCACCCTTAATCAGCGAGGTAGCATTTGCCAGGAACGATTCCGGATCCGGATCATAACCCATGAGGTAGGCAATTACTACTCCCTCCCGACGATTGCCTAGTTCTCGGAATGTCTGTTCAATGGGGTCGCTATTGCGGAAACTGTCTGGCAATGGTGTCCACGTCCTTGTCTCCTCGACCTGACAGGTTTACTATAATCGAGTCCTCCTTTTGGAGGGCCCTCGCCAGCGTTCTCGCGTAGCTGATTGCATGAGCTGGTTCCAGCGCTGGAATGATTCCCTCAAGTTGGGAGAGGAGCCTAAATCCGTCCAAGGCGTCCGAGTCTGTCTGCGTAACATATTTTGTCCGGCCCACGCTCATGAGATACGAGTGTTCTGGACCGACTGCCGGATAGTCGAGCCCGGCCGAGATGCTCTCCGTGGATTCTACTTGACCCTCTGCGTTCTGCAACACGTAAGTCATCATTCCATGCAACACACCCTCTCTACCAGCAACAAGTGGGGCAGCATTTTTACCCGGAGACATATTGCGCCCCCCAGCTTCGACGCCATACAGTCCCACTTCCATGTCGGTTAGGAAAGCGTGGAAAATACCGATCGAGTTGCTCCCTCCACCGACGCAGGCAACTACTGCTTTTGGGAGTCTACCTTCCTGTCTCAAGATTTGTCGTCGTGCCTCTTTGCCAATTACACTCTGAAAATCGCGCACCATGGTCGGGTAAGGATGCGGGCCTACGACGGATCCGAGCAAGTAGTAAGTGTCCTCAACATTAGTTACCCAGTCTCGCAACGCCTCGTTGATAGCGTCCTTGAGCGTCTTTGAACCCGACTCGACAGGATGCACCTTCGCTCCCAGTAGTTTCATCCTGTAGACGTTGAGTTTCTGCCGTTCCATGTCCTCGCTGCCCATATAGATCTCGGCATTCAGTCCAAGGGCCGCGGAGGCCATCGCAGTCGCGACCCCGTGCTGTCCCGCTCCCGTTTCAGCAATAATTCTGGCCTTTCCCATCCTCTTCGCGAGCAGAGCTTGTCCGAGAGTGTTGTTGATCTTGTGGGCGCCACCGTGAAGGAGGTCTTCTCTCTTGAAAAAAATCCTGGCTCCTCCAACGTGGCTCGTCAACCGGCTCGCAAGGTATAGCGGGGTTGGTCTTCCCGCGTACTGTTCAAGCCAGCCTTCCAACTCTTTCTTGAATGATGGATCTTTGGAAAAACGCAGATAAGCATCCGCGAGATCTTTCAGCGGCTCCATGAGTGTTTCGGGGACATATTGTCCGCCGTACTTCCCAAACTTGCCCGTCGAGGATGATGGGCCTGCGCTGGGTGGTGGACTGGTCAAGCTTCGACCAATTCCCGCACTTTTGCCTCGATATCCGAGGAACTCATTATCGACGTTCCGACTAGGAACGCGTTGACGCCGGTTTTTCTAAGCCTTAGAACGTCTGCTGAGTCTTTGATCCCGCTCTCCGACACTATCGGACGATCGAGGTGCCCATTCGATGCCAGCACCCGTTCTGTAGTCGATAGGTCTAGCTTGAAGGTTGACAAGTTTCGGTTGTTGATACCATACAGATCTGGCCTATGTCTCTGAAGATTTCCGAATTCGTGCGGCGTGTTCGCTTCAAGGAGAACTTCAAGCCCGAGTCGGCGAGCTTCCTCCAGTAGTTTATCGAGTGACTCATCGGTTAAGCGTCTGGTGAACAGTTCACTAATCAGTACAACTGCTCGCGCCCCCGCCGTAGCAGCGGCCTGAAGTTGAGCGAGAGACACGATGATGTCTTTCATGATCAATGGGACCTCGACTTCTCGGCTGAGAGTTGCCAGCGTCTCCAAGCTCCCGTGGAAGTCGTCCGGGTCGGTCAGAACGGAGATGGCGCAAGCTCCGCCCATCAACATCTCCCTCGCAATTCTGAGCGGGTCCTCTCGTTCTCTAATTTTTCCTGCGGATGGAGAAGCGAACTTCACCTCAGTAATAATGGGTGTGCTCTGAGATTTCTGGATGGTTTCTACAAGACTTGCGGTCGACTGTTTTCCTAGCTTGATATCGCTATAATATCCGCGTCCCACCCTCTCCGCTGCCCTTCTGGCGAGATTCGTAAGATAGTCGACCATCGGTCTTCAAAACATGGTTTCTAGATGTTGCGTGTTCCCGCCGGATAGTTGAATCAATTGTCGAAGAATACTAAGTCCTTTTCCGTCTTTGATGGCGTTAAGGGCAAGCTCCACTCCGGCCTTCATGTCAGCAGCCTCCTCGCAGAGGAACAGCCCTGCCGCTGCATTTGCGGCTACGATCTGGACACGCGGGTCATCTTTCTCCAAATGGCCCGAAAGTATTCTAGCTGTGATACGGGCGTTCTCCTCGGGCTCCCCTCCAGCCACAATTTTTTTTGGCGTAGTCTCGCTTAGTCCGAGGTCTGCTGGCGAGATTTCTTCTCTGACCGTTCTTCCATTCACTTGGCTAACTAAGACTGTTCTTCCTGTCAGAGAAATCTCGTCTACCCCGTCGAGGCCGTGGACTGTCATTACTGACTTTGCTCCTAAGTTGTGAGCGGCGGTGCACATCGGCTCCAAGAGTTCAGGATCGTAGACGCCAATGATCTGCGCGTTTGCTCCTGCCGGATTGGTTAGTGGGCCTAGAATGTTGAACACTGTCCGTACTCCTATTTCTCGTCTTATCGAAGCCACGTTCTTCATAGCCGGATGGTAATTCGGTGCGAACATGAATCCGATGCCGATTTCCTCGATCGACCTTTCAACAACCCCAGGCTCCATGTCGAGCTTGACACCGAACTGCTCTAGTAGGTCTGCGCTGCCGCAGCGGCTTGTGAAAGAACGGTTGCCATGTTTCGCGACTCTCACTCCTGCGGCGGCGATAACAAACGCCGCGGTCGTACTGACATTGAACGTCTTTGTCCTATCTCCACCGGTTCCGCAAGTGTCAAGTAAGAATCCGTCAACCTTCGGGCTTACTGTTCTACCGAAAGTTCTCATAACTCGTGCTATGGCGGTGATTTCATCGACCGTCTCGCCCTTTTTCTTCAAACCGATAAGGAAGGCCGAGATCTGCGAAGGTGTAGCTTGACCAGTCATAATGTCCATCATTGCAGATTCGGCTTGTTCGCGGGTTAGGTTGTGGTTCTCCAGGAGGACTGGAATGTACTCTCTGAGCGTTCCGATCAGTTCTCCAAGCGGTCTTCGATTATGCAAGGAGCAATTGGTGAGAGGATGGAGTATTGTTGAGCCAGTGTGGCCATGGCGCTAATGGCCTGGGACATGTAGGGACTAGGTTCTAGCAATGAGTGTTTCATTTTTCTCACCGATGGGTAGTGTACTTCTCGAGTTCGATTCGTTGTGCACGATCTCTGTGATTGCTCGAGTCATGATGTCCGGATTTTTGTGCTGGAAGACGTTCCTGCCGATCGATACGCCTGCGGCCCCTGCGGCGATAGATTCGTAGACCATCCGAAGACATTCGCTCGCGTGCTCTGCCTTGGGTCCGCCTGCGACAAGGATGGGTATTCGTATGCTGCTGACGATCTTTCTGAAGCCGTCCACGTCGCCAGTGTAGTTTGTCTGGACAACGTCGGCACCCAGCTCGTAGCCGAGTCGAGCCGCGTGGCGGACTACTTCGAAGGAATGTTCGTTCTGGATTTTTGGTCCTCTCGGATACATCATAGCAAGTATTGGGAGGGAGTAGTCGTCGCACTCGTCCAGTATTCGGGAGAAGTTTCCCAACATGTCCTGCTCGTGTTCCGAGCCGACGTTGACTTGCACAGATACTGCATCGGCGCCAAGACGGACTGCTTCCTTGACTGTGCATAGCTGCGTTTTCCAGTTGGGCTCATTTGCTAACCGAGTCGCGCCCGACAGGTGGACGACGAGGCCTAGTCCAGTTGTTTCAATGGTCTTCGCTAGGCCCGCGTGAACCAGTATTGCGTCAGCTCCTCCCTTTGCCACATGGTTCACGGTATTCCTCGGGTCGTTGAGTCCTACGATCGGGCCGACCGAAATTCCGTGGTCCATTGGAACAATCACGGTCTTTCCATCGTCCCGGAATATTCTTCCAAGCCTGCGAGTTTTTCCAGGTTCCATCATAATCACCGAACTATCCTTGGAAGTCGATTGGTCCAACCGCTAGCAATCAAGACTGCGTGGTTTCTCCGGTCTGATTCCACAGTTCCAAACGCAGCGGCCAGCCCAATGGGTTGGGGAGGAGTAGAGTTAGTCCCAGCCTTCCTGACAATATGCAGGCGGCGATGAGCTAGGAAAACTAGGCTCGGAGTGTGAGCAGTGCTCGTTGAGGCTCTTACTGCTTGTATCTCGGTCTTGTGCCTAGTCGTCGAGTTTGGTCTCGACGGGGCACTCATGCCAGTAAAGATGACCACCCATCAGCCTCACGCCGGATATCCAGACCTGCACCAGTATGTCTTTATTTAGGCTTACGGGTACACAATTGTACATAACAAGCTCAATCTCCCGATGCTAGAATCAACATCACTCCTTCCCAGTCCCTGATGATCAGGGGTTCACTAGCAAGAACGTCCGGATCGAGCCCTGATCGCACATCAGGGAAATGCAATTTGACCTCCACGACCTTACACGTTCACCCGGAGGCTGACCTGCACACTGGCAAAAAGCATGACTCGCTAGTTCTGCGCGATAAGAAGGAATCCAAGCCCAGAACCGGTTCAACCGGCAGGACCCCTTCCAAAAATTCGTGGAGCGTGTCTCCGCGCCACACAAAACAGGTCGTCGGAGAAGAACTCTTTCTAAGTTCGCCCGGAACAGATCCCGGTTCGTGGTCTGGAGGAAGGGCCCAATGCAGCCTTCGTTAGCCCGTTTGACAAGCGTGAAAGGGCCCCACCGACGATAGGGATTACGATTGGAATGACTGAAAACACAAAATTTCCTGCGACGTAGAGCATAGTTTCTGGAAGACTACTCCCGGGAGGGAATCGTCTGGAATACGCCCAGATCCCGGATCGGTTAGATCAAAATCAGATTTCAATCGCTTTAGTTGCGGTTCACATGCACTCTCCAAAACCTGAGACCAGACCAGATCAGCGTCCGATCTGCCAAAATAAGCCGAAGAACTCGTTACTCCACGATTCTTTCTCTCTAGAAATTTATGGTTGCAGTCAATCCCCGCGACACAAGACTGCTCTGTTAAAGAGTCTAGAGCCTCATGACCTGGACGTGTGGGACCCCGGCTATCCGTATCACGGCGTCCGGATGGACCAGTCCATTAGCAATAGCTACCGCCACAATCCGTTTGCCGACAAGATTCAGCATATCAGCCCCGATCATCATCACAAGAGCCTCAGCCACTTCCATGACCGCGCTTCCGTAGAACCGTGTCTCTGGCGCCAGTTTCAGCCGTCCCTCCCGGAAAGTCTGGCCTATACAGTCCTCGTCACAGCACGCCACTAGCAAGCCCTTCTCGGTTTTGTATGACGTGGCGTAGACGAGATCCAAGAAACACTCCCTACGTCGTCAAGATAGACGACCGCGCACCACACGCCTCACAGACCAGGAAAGATAAGCGTCCTTCCCGGACAATCCGAGTATCTGGCCGGTGACAGACTGGACAGATGACAAACCTGTTCGAGTAGACCCCTATTAGCCGGTTAATCGTCTCGCGCGAAAACTTGCCTTGGAAATAACCCCGGCCGCTCTCAAAGGATCCCGCCGTAGCCATCTCTTTAGCCAGATACTTCAACACGTGATGCGGATCCCGGTTCAACCGGTCCACAACATCCGAAAAATTGATCACGATCGTTCGGGCCCCGATAACCTGAACCTGTGCAATCGGCACCTCAAAACGCTCCCCCGAGCCTCCCGGCTGCGTAATCTTCGATAACGCCCGGTCAAGAAGCCCGTCATAGTCGTCCATAGACAACGTCATACACTATCAATAGCTCATGCGCCTATTTCAACAGTATCACGCCAGCAACGCTTATGAAAAACCCGAGACCCCGGACACCAAAGAACCGCGGGGATGAGAGACGACTGGGAAAATGGGTAGTCTGCAGCGCATGGCCTTACGTCAACGATAGACCCCACCTCGGAACATTCACACACCTACTCTCGGCCGACGTCTACACACGCTACCTTCGCCTCAAGGGTGAAGACGTTGTCATGGTAAGCGGCAGCGACGAACACGGCGCCCCGATAGAAGTAGAAGCGCTCAAGCGAGGAATAACCCCACGCGAGCTAACGGACAAGTACCATCAGATCTTCGTAGAGAGCCTCAAAGCCTTCAACATAGAATTCGACAATTACACCCGGACCGAAAGCCCGGTCCACACGGAGTTCGTGCAAGACTTCTACCGGACCCTTGACAAGAATGGATACGTCTACACGGAAGACATCATACTGCCCTACTGCGAGAACGATAAGCGCTTCCTCCCAGACCGGTTCGTCGAAGGAGAATGCCCATATTGCCACTACACTCCGGCCCGCGGAGACCAGTGTGACAACTGCGGCCGAGTCCTAGACCCTAAAGACCTGATCAAACCCTACTGCGTAATCGACCATTCGACACCGATCATGAGACAGTCAAAAGGCTGGTTCTTCGATCTCCCCAAACTTGCAGACCAGCTCAAAGACTACGTAGAGAAGAACCCTAACCTACCTGACAACGCGCGAAACTTCAGCCTATCATGGATCCGCGACGGACTCAAACCCCGATCACTAACCCGCGACCTAGCGTGGGGAATCAGAGCACCCTTCAAAGGCGCCGAAGACAAGACGATCTATGTCTGGATGGAGGCGGTCCTCGGCTACATCTCAGCAGTCAAGGAATGGGCTGAGAACAATGACAAGCCAGACCTCTGGAAAAAATATTGGCTCGACCCGAACAGCCGCAACGTACACTTCATCGGAAAAGACAACATCCCATTCCACGTCATCGTCTTCCCAGGACTACTACTTGCCTCAAAACAAGACTACAACCTCCCATGGGAGGTCTCGTCGACCGAATGGGTCCAGTTCGACGGACAACGATTCAGCAAGAGCCGCAAGATCGGCGTCTGGATCGACGAAGCCCTACAGCTGGAAGGCGAGGAATACTGGCGCTATGCACTCATCAGCCTCAGACCAGAACAGAGAGACACTAACTTCACATGGGAAGAGTTCGAGCGGAAAATCAACACAGAGCTCAACGACGTCCTCGGAAACTTCATCCACCGAACGACCACCTTCATCAACACACGATACAACAACAAAATCCCAAACTTCAAAGAAACAGAACCCGGAGACAAGGAGATACTTCGAGTATTACTCGAATCTCCAAGAATCATTGATGAGAAGCTGGAACACTTCCGGCTCAAGGAAGCGCTCGAACAGGTCATCCAACTCGCAAGGGAGGGAAACAGGTACCTCAACGACAACGAGCCATGGCAGACAATCAAGACAGCCCCATCGGAGGCCGAACAGACGATCGGAATCGCAGTCCAGATCGTCGCAACGCTCGCCATAGAGCTGGAACCCTTCCTCCCAAAGACTGCGTACCAGGTCCAGAAGGCCATTTTCGGGGAACAGAAAATCGGTTGGAAACAAGCCGGCCAAACAACTCTGGGGTCAGGCCGCAAGATTCAGCAAATGAGCCCACTCTTCAATAAGGTGTCGGCCCGGAGACTCCGAGCTCGGCTGGAAGAAATTCGGAGCGGAACAGCAACTGAAATTGAAGCTTGACCTCCACGTTCACACTACCCGCTCAAGTGACGCTCGTACCAGATTCGATGAGCTAGTCCCAAGTATCCGCAGAGCTGGAATCGACGGGTTAGCAATCACTGACCACAACAACCTATCGACCGACAGACTCGAAGAAGCGCTGATCATTCCTGGGATCGAGATCTCAAGCCGCGACGGACACATAATCGGTCTCGGCCTACAAAACCCAGTTCCCCGAGGACTCTCTGGTGACGAGACTATCCGAGAAATCAGAAGGCTTGGGGGCGTCTCAATCGTCGTCCACCCTTACGACCTGTTTCGATCGGCTATCAATCCGGAAATTCTAACAATAATGCCAGATGCTATTGAGGTTATTAATTCCGGCAGTCTCTTTCACTCCTTCACTTGGAAGCGAGCGAGAGGCTTCGCCCAAAATCATCATTTGCCGATGACCGCAGGGAGCGACTCGCACATTCCAGAAACTATCGGAAACGCGTTCACGACCATCGACTGCGAATCCAAAACAGTAGAAACAGTTCTAAAAAGTATCAGGCAAGGAGCTACCAGCCCTCAGGGACGACCCAATACGTTTGGAGAGCGCCTACGAAAAACAGCTAGATGGAAATAGATCGTCTAGGGCTCTTCAATCTCATACAGCGGAATCTCGATGCCGGCGGCCGGACCGCCCGGACTGCAATCATGTTCAATATCGAACAGTTCCTCGACTAAAGCATGAGAGCGCATTTCTAGATCCCCTCCATTTGATACAACCGGACCGGCAGTCCGATTTCAGATGAGCCAGCTTCAATACCGTACTCCATATCATACAAGCCCTCGATAAGATCGACAAACGCTCCCAAGGCCGTATCGTAAGAGTATCCGGTCAGAAAGACCGACAAGCTGGAAGTCTCCGTGGACCTCGCGCTTACATGGACAAACTCCACATCATGTCCAACTAGAGATGCGATGGTTTCATAGGCATGAGCAGCCTGTCCCGGGCTCAACGGCTCCACTCCTCGAAAGAGGAGGACTGCGCCCCTCGCCTTCGTTACGGGCAGATTCGCCGATGGCATCCGAAGAGCGTCGATAACAGACGATTGAATCTTTTCATTCGAACCCACGAATGCGGTGCAAACGGTCGCGACCTGTCCAAGGCCGAGTACATTCAACATCCTCTGACTTACAAGCGGCTTTCCCATGGCGACAACTTCCGACAGTCCCTTTACCGCAAAACCGGCCGTCTCGTCCGCTGCGCGTTCTGAACCTGGAGAGTGTCTTAACTCGGCTGCGTTATCGATGATAACCGTGCAATCACAAGCTTCAACCATCTTCTTCAGTCCGCGCAGCGCCATGAACCTCCGTTCTCGCTCGTGAATGAACGGCAAGGCTACGACCGACACGACAGGCCGCACTTGACTACGGTTGAGCTGCGCGATCAACGGTGAGGCGCTCGTCCCCATAGCACCCCCAAGCCCGGTCAACAGAATAGTGAAATCTGAATCCTCAGTGAACGGAGCCACTCTATGAGCTAGAAACCGATCGCTGTCGGCCAATAGAACCTTGTTCTGCGCCTGCGATTCAGATAGTTGGCTCCGATCAGTATTGACTGCGACGCAGTTCTTCGGATTCACTCCCTCACTGATTGCGTGGCTGAGAAGACTATTCCCGGCGCCTCCCACTCCAACAACCGCAACCTGCAAGCAACGGGAGGACCTTTCAGGCTCAACTTCTTCTACGGACAAGTGACTCGCGTCAATGGTTCATTCCACTCGGTATATAACACACGGAATTCAATTGTATTACAATTAGCATACGAAACATGATTTTGTGGGTGCTACTATATAAGCCTAAGCTGTGAGGCTAACGCAAGCTTGCAAAGAACCTCCGTCAGCGAGAAACTAGGTTTGGCTGGAAGCAGTCAATATCTGAAGCTTAGCAGTTGACGAGCGTCAAAGGTTCTCTATTATTCTCCGCATCCTTAACCGATGACGGGCGGCTCCAATGAAGCGTTAGGGTCCTGGGATGAGAAGCCTTCACGTCGTCTATCCGTGTAACTGATGTTTGGTGCGGGGCGGACTTTACTGCTTCCGGATCAGTCTTCGCTTCTTTGAAAACAGCGATGAGTGCGTCGGCTAACTGGTCGAGGTCTTGGAGACTCTCGGTTTCAGGAACCTCTACCATCAGGGCCTCATCAACGATCTGCGGGAAATATGTTGTCGGGGCATGAACTCCCAGATCTAGCATTCTCTTGGCCAGGTCCATAGCTCTCACTCCGGTAAGAGTGCTGAGACCTTTTGCGCTCAGGACGAACTCGTGTTTCCTCGCGCGAGTGAATGGAAGCAGATACGACCCGCTAGCAAGCACTTTGCTCAGCAGATAGTTGGTGTTAAGGACAGCGGTCTCGGCTACCATCTTCAGACCGTCAGCTCCTAGGTTCAAGATGTACGCATACGCCCTTACTAGAATACCGATGTTTCCGAGAAAAGCTCTGATCTTGCCGACTGATTCCGCGACATTGTAGTTGTAGTGGTACGTTTTTCCGTCGAACTCTATCAACGGGACGGGCAGAAAGCGCTCTAACGAATTTGTCACGCCCACTGGACCGGCGCCTGGTCCACCGCCGCCGTGCGGTGTTGCAAAGGTCTTGTGAAGATTGAGATGAATGATGTCGAATCCCATGTCCCCCGGCCGAACCTTTCCGAGCAAAGGGTTGAAGTTGGCCCCGTCATAATATAGCAGCCCGCCGGCGCGATGGACGACCTTGGCAATCTCAACAATCTGTTTCTCGAAGATTCCCAGGGTGTTCGGATTCGTGATCATTAGACCGGCAGTATGATCACCGACCACCTTTTGCAACTCGCCGAGATCGACCATTCCCTCAGTGTTCGATGGGACAACGAGGACCTTGAAACCTGCCATAGCAGCGCTAGCGGGATTCGTGCCGTGGGCAGAGTCTGGAACAATCATCTCGGTCCTCTGATCGAGTTCTCCCTTCGATCTATGATAGGCGCGGATGATTAGGCACCCCAGGTATTCTCCATGGGCACCAGCGGCAGGCTGAAGAGTGATCCGACTCATTCCCGTAATCTCAGCAAGCATCCTCTCGAGGTCATACATGAGCGCGAGTATTCCTTGAACCGTCGACTCGTCCTGTTCAGGATGGATCTTTTCGAGCTTGTGGGTCTGGACGGCGAGCTCGGACGATTTTGGATTGTATTTCATTGTGCATGATCCAAGTGGGTAGATGCCAAGATCTGGGGAGAAGTTCTCTTGAGAGAGTCGCGTGAAGTGGCGAACGACTTCTGGTTCAGAAAGTTCCGGGAGCGGTGGTGCGCCACGGCGTCGAAGAGTGTTTGGTATCTGGCTCAAGACATTTCCAACTACTTTCCTTTCTTCACCGCTGGCTCTCACGGGAAGATGGCCGACCTTGCCGGGCTGTGATTTCTCAATAAGCAGAGGCTCGTTCCAGCTAGCCTGGCGAAACATTCTGTCTACGCTCCCAGAACGTTCTTTGCCTTTGCGGCAAGCTTGTCTATTGCCTCGGCACTGTTCATCTCCGTAATGCATATGAGAGCACTCTGGCCGAGTTCGGGAAAGTCCTTGACAAGACTCTTTCCACCGTGTATGCCGGCCGACAAGAACTCGCGGTTGACCTTCTCGACTGATTGCTTGGAATCCTGGAACGTCATTACGAATTCTTGGTAGTGTGCGCCACTGAATCTTGGGATAAGCGTGCCCGGGAGATCTTCTAGGCGTCTGATTGCGTAGTTTGTCTTGATCATGATTGTCTCAAAGAGCTGAGACAGTCCCCCGGGTCCAAGGAGTGCGAGATAAGCTGCGGCTCCGATGCCCAACAGAGCTTCATTGGTGCAAATGTTTGAGGTTGCCTTTTCGCGACGAATGTGTTGTTCTCTTGTCTGAAGGACCATGCTGAACGCCCTGTCTTTGCCGTCGGTGGTTGTCGTCATTCCAATTAGCCGCCCCGGCATCTGTCGGAGGAGATTGTCTCCTCTGCATCCGAGGATTCCTAGCCCGGGGCCTCCGAAGTTCATTTCTGAAGAAATCGACTGTCCCTCTGCTACCACAATGTCTGCGCCGTAGTCTCCTGGCGGCTTGAGTGCACCGAGCGATATGGGGTCGAATCCGATGATTGATAGGGCTCCCTTTTCGTGGCAGAGTGATGGTACATCGGTCGCGTTTGGATCGAGGATTCCAAAGAAGGAGGGAACTTCGCAAAGTACGGCCGCAGTCTCAACGCTGAGCTTCGACTTCAGATCGTCGATGTTGAGGTATCCGGTTTCGCCGTCGTAGCCGTATGTCTCGACCCTGATGCCCACTGGCTCAGTGTAGTTTCGAAGTACTGAAAGCTTGTCTGGGTGTATGTTCCTCGGAACCAGAATCTTGTACCTTCCTGTTACCCGTACAGCCATTCTAGCCGCTTCTCCGAGGGCGGTCGAACCATCGTATAGCGAGGAGTTTACCGCGTCTACTCCAGTCAGGTCGCGAATCATCGACTCGAATTCGAAAAGAACCTGAAGCAGGCCTTGTGATATTTCTGCTTGATACGGAGTGTAGGAGGTCTGAAACTCAGTCCGGGCCATTATCGCCTTGACTGCCGCAGGTATGTAGTGGTTGTAGACTCCAGCGCCGAGGAAAATATTGTATTCTGCTGCAGACTTGTTTTGTTGTAATAGCTGCTCTATTCTAGAACGGACCTCTTGTTCAGGATAGAATCCGGCCACCTTCAACGGTCGATTTAGTCGGACCTCCTTCGGAATATCCGAGTAGAGCTGTTCGACACTCTCTATGCCTAGCGAACCGAGCAATTTTCGGCGAGCTTCTCCACCCGCGTTCGGAATGAATGGATGACCATCAGAAGCCATGAGCGGCCGAACTCTGAGAACTTGGATTACTGATAATCCTTGCTTCAAGGACATCGTTCATTTATAGCCGGCCGGTCGGGTTTCGGAACATGGGCTCCCTCGACTGGGACACGGTCGCCATCCTAGTCGCATTAGGGTCCTTTCCGATCTCGCTGGCACTCACCCGCTTCTTCATGTACTGGAATTCTGCTCACGGCATTGTCGGGATCGATGTCCACAAGCTTTCCCGCCCTAAAGTTCCTGAGATGTGCGGAGCCGCCGTGCCAATTACCCTGATCATTTTCGGGGAAGTTTACTCACTAATCACGAACGCCAGCTGGATTCCTTTTGCCGCCTACTCCCTCGTTGTCGGGCTCACTGCTCTCGTGGGAGCCGTGGACGACAAACTCAAGATGCGGGGGATCTTCAAGCCGATTCTGACGCTTTTCTGCGGCCTGCCGTTGTTGGTGCTCGGATTCGAATTTCCGGGACAAGTGTATGACACGACCCTTCGGGTTCCGCTGTTCGGCGGCTACCACCTGCCAGTAATCTATCCTCTGACGATTCTAGTCGTAATTTCTGTTACTTCAAACGCGGTCAACATGCTAGACCCTCTCAACGGTTCCATGTCTGGCGGAATATCAATCGTCGCCGGGGGTCTTCTGGTTGGAGGCTTGTTGACTGGCGCGAACTCTACCACAATTTTTCTCTACGCAAGCCTACTCTTCACCCTCTTGGGTTTCTTTTACCATAACCGCTATCCTTCCCGGGCTTTCTCGGGAAACGTCGGTCAACTCTCGATCGGAGCTTCTCTTGGCGCGCTTGCCATTTTGAGTAGAACGGAGATAGCGAGCATCGTAGCAATGTTTCCCAATATTCAGAACTCTTTCTTCTTTTTGTCAAGGATACGGCGTTTCACTGAGCACAGAGAATTGAAAGCTCGACCAACAAAGCTCACCAGCGACGGAAAGCTCGCCTCATCGGCGGACCCTGCAGCACCTCTGACGCTAGTCCGCACGCTTGTAGCTGAGGGTCCCAAGACGGAGCGGGAGATAGTCTCCGACATCTGGGGGCTGTTCATTGCATCGACTACCTTGGCCATTATTACTCTGCTGTTGACAGGGATCGTTCTATGAACATTCGAGTGGTTGCCTATCAGACGGGAATCTTTGTGATTCAGTGGGGCTTGATGATTCTCGGTTTCGGCATTCTGACAAAGATTATTGCGCCGCTTAAGCTGCTCCAACCCACCCTTCCCCTAGTCATGTACTTTGACGCCGGAGTGAAAGCCCTCATTGCTTTAGCCTTCTCGGTCACATGGCTGTTCATCTGGGATCGACAAGTTCGATACTATTTCTTCAGACGCACACGGTGAGGGATAGATCCGTGGAACCTTCGTTCATGACTCGCTTCCCTAGACGAGTTCCAAAGACTTCCAGTGGTTCCCTCTGACGAGAGTGAATCCCATATCGGTGTTTTTGGTGAACCAGAGATCTGCGGGCAGAGCATCTGTCTCGGCGCAGTCCGGTATCTCCTCGTCAAGTACTAGTCTGGAAGCTATCCATGGAAAGTTCCATTCCGGATGTCCTAGTTTTATCGAGGATAGTGTAAGATAGTGGACGTTGGTGGTGAACCTGCAATTGATCTCTGTTGGGCATGGAGTAGCTTTCACGTCTTCCTTTAGGTCTACGCAAAAGATTCCATGAGGCGATTTGGAGATTGCTCTAATTGCTTCCTGGGACTTGTCGTTGATTGTTGAAGAGTGGATTACTCGGTTTAGCTTCGATGTTCCCCCTGTTCCTACTAGCCGGTTGCCGACCCAGCTGAGCCGTTCGCGGATCATTGACGTGACGAGGTTTCCATGGTTCCATATGGACATGAAACAATAGTCTCTTCCGGGAAGATATTCTTCGGCTATGAAATCGGTTTTGATTCCTTGATCCCAATGAAAGTGGACCCAGTGTTCAGCGATATTGCTGTCGATTGCTTTGCAACTGAGGAGGCCGCCTGCTCCTTCTCGAGCTCTTATCCAGCATGGATACTGGAGACCTCCGATTTTATGCCGGGTCGATTTGTCTCCGGCAGATAATACAACTGGTTCCGTTCGAAGTTTTGCCCGGTGCCAAATGGTTAGCGCCTGGAACTTGTCTAAGCACTTGGACACGGTTTCTTGGTCAGGTAGGAAGGTTTTGGCATGAAGTTTCTCCCTTTCCTCAGAGACCCGCCTGACTTCCGGGTCGGGTTGTGGAAAGAGGGCTTGAACTCTCTGTTTTCCTATGACTTTGTTGAGGGTTGGAAGATAATTGGGCTTGTTTGCGCTTGGCAGATGATATGCGGTGTCGATCCACATGTTGAGTTGTAGGCTGGTCTTGTCCGAGTCGGTCCCAGTGAGAAGAGTTGTCTTGCCGTCCTTGCTCATCCGGAGGCTCCAGCAGACGTTATGGCCCGCGCTTCCTCCTGCGCCGGTCACAAGGAGACTTCTCGAATCTGGCACTACCTGTTCGCCCATTCGTCGTTGAGGGAACTAATAAGTAGGGAAGTTGCGGCCAAGCTTCAATCGCTAAGTCAACCTATGGTTTCGACCGATGAGAGCTCTCGTTGTAGCACTTCTCCTGTTTGCGATTGCTCTTGTCGCTCTGCCGGGTCCGGTTCGCGCCTCTGGTCCTTCGTCGTGTTCAAGCAATTATTGCACGGTTAGCATTACGCGTGCCATTGCTACGAACAGTTGGGGTGTCACGATCGTCTCCGACAAGATTATGCTTAACAGCCATAATACTCCTGTCTCTCAATTGATGATCGGGATCCCGACCGCGGTGAGCGAGGACCTGCGCTTCTCTCAAGCAAACGATACAAAGGGCAACAGTTTGCAGGTATCATCCTCGACGAACCAGACTTTCGGTTTCACTGCGCTCACGGTTCTGTTCCCATCCCTAGAGACGCAGTACAATTTCACACTGACAACGGTCTATTGGGGTCTTTTGACTTACAACGCTGGCTCGAACAGCTATGCTTTCGATATCAACCCGTTTCCAGTCGTCGACAAGACTTACAATGCGACGGTAAGCTCGACTATCAACTATTCTGGCGGATGGTCTGGTCCCAAGATTTCTTCACCATTCAACGGCACTCTCCAGACGAGCGCATATACCCCAAGCACCAACCCGTTTAAGCCGTACAATACGACGGTGTGGGAGATCACTTTTGCATCGGCAACGTCGCAGAACTTGTTTACCGTCTCGGCTGGTAGGACAATCACGATTACACCTTCTGACTCTGTCCAGGTTACGGATGCTTACAATCTGACGAACCTGGGGCCGACCGTTTCCTCGATAACGTTCACGGTTCCCAAGGGAGTCTCAGGCATTTCCGAGGATTACGTTCTCGGGCTTGAGATTGACCAGCCCTCCACGACTCCCACGCCAACATCAAACCCAGATGGTACGAGCTCGGTGACCTTCACGCCTAGCTTCGGCTCGCTACCCAACAATCAGACGGTCAAGGTCAAGATTTCCTATACCCTCTCCCCGAGCACGTACGTTTCTACGAAGTCTCTCGGATCCTTTACGCTCAGCTTCGCATTATTCAGTAATGTCCAATTCTATGCTCCGACTCTTCAGACAAAGATTGTTACACCAGTGGGCTACAGACTGAACTCTGTAGACGGACAAGTTCCCCAGTACACCGCACGCCCGATTGTGTTCCAGGTGTCATCTGTCGGTCCGTCTAGCAATCTAGGATTCACCGTGTCGTATCAATTGGATCCGTTCTGGGCGACTGTGAGTCCTCTCAGCTGGGCTGCTCTGATTGAACTGGCTCTCGCTGGTAGCGTGATCGCGGTTTGGAGAGGTGCCGGGGCGGGCGGCGTTGCAGGTGTTCCTGTCCAGTTGATTACTAAATTCGCAGACTTGTATGATGAAAAGTCGTCGATGAGTATGGAGTCGGAGAAGATGGAGGAGGATGTTGGTCGGGGCTCGTTGAACAGGTTTGATTATAGGCAGAGGAGGCGTTCGCTCGACCGGCGGATGAGCGAGGTGGACCGTGCGCTGGCCACGGTGAAGTCGGACTTGTCTGGAGAGTCTCAGCGGTACATGGATATGGTCAAAAAACTGGAGCGGGCGGAGGCTGAACTCCAAGTAATTCGCACCACCTCTGCTGACTTGAAGAACCAGAACAGAAATGGCAAGATCTCGCGTGACCTCTACGACTCACTCAACTCGGACCTTATCCGGCGTAAAGAGAAGGCGCAGCAAGCCATAGACACTATCATCATTAATCTGCGCGAGGAGATACGATAGGCTCCTCCCGGTCCGCTGATTTGAGAATCAAGATCGACGACTACAGCTCTTGGATATCCAGCGAACTCGACAAGACTCTCCGATCGACTAGGTCCAAAGCCTCGAAACTCGTGGACGATGCGGCTAGGTCTCTGAATGATGCGCGAGGCTTCTATGACGGACTAGCGCGGAAAGGGGAGCGAGATATGGCGACTAAGAAAGATGCTGCATCCTATCGGGCTGCGCGGGTGATCAATCACGCGGGCCAAGAGGCGGTTGCTCAGCTCAAGGAGATTCAGATTCCTGACGAGGCGAGCTGGGAATCCTTGAAGCTCTTGAAGGACGGTTTCTCATCTGCGAGCCGTACTATCAGAACATTGCGCGACACAACGTCTCGAGAATTGTCCGGGTTCTATCTTCTCGATCAACGCTCCTTCGGCGGCTCCTTAGACAGGATTGCTAAGACTGCCGAGAGGCTCTCCGCTTTTCTAGACGGGGAGGGCTCGTATTTGCAGAGGGCTCGGACGATGAATGGTATTGTGGACAGCATTGCTACGACTAGGAGAGAGTTGAGGGAGAAGCTGGACGAGACTGAAGTGCTCGCGCGGGAACTGGGCGGGGTTCAAGCTTTGTTGAAGGATTTGACTGGGAAGGTTGACGAGCTGAGTTCTAAGGGTGATCTTCGTGAGGTTTTGGAGATTGAGAAGGAGTTGCGTAAGGAGAGTCGGAGTTTCCGTTCGGAGACGTTGGCTCATCTTCAACGGCCGTTGAGGAGGCTGGGCGACTTGTCGCAGCGGGGAGATTTTGCTATGGGATCGGATGAGAGAGAAGCATTAGCCAAATTTGCCGTGTCGCCTTACAAGAGCTTCCTCTCAAAATCTACCGGTGAGAATGTTTCGAAGGTATTGGAGAATTTGAAGAAGGCTATTGACTCGGGCAAGATGGGGTTCAAGCCGAAGAAGACGGGACGGGTGTCTACGCAGCTGAACCAGCTTATCGGGACTGGAGTCTTGGCTGAGAAACAAGCGAAGGGGAGAGGGCTTTTGGCGAGGAGACGAGAGCTTCTGCTCAAGAAAGAGGTGAAGGAGAATTACGAGTGGCGGAAGGGTCTCCTATTGAAGATAGAAGAGACTCGAAAACAAGAGCTAGAGGTTCAAGAACGGATGAGGTCTGTTGTTTCGATGACGGATGCTTTGAACAAGCGGCTGGCCGAGTTGCTGAGACTGGCAGAATCGAAGGCCCGGGAATACGTCGGACAAGACGTCCAACTAGAAAACACCTAGAGACAGCCCTGCGTCGCGGGAAAATTCTTGTTTTCAGTCGATCTACGCTTGTTTCCTATCGTCGGTGGGGCCCTTTCAAGCTTGTCTAACGGGCTATGGTAGGGGGTTATGGGCCCGCCCCTCCCAATCGCCCATCAAGGCTTATCCTGGGCTGGACGTGAAGAACTGTTCCGAAAACCAGTTTTGCGTCGCGAGGAGACACGCTCCAGGAATTTTTGGGGAGGGGTCTCGCCAGTTGAAACCGTTCTGGGCTTGGATCCCTTCTACTCCCATGTTTCTGAGGAGTTGCCGATCATCGTCATGTAGGTTAATGCGAGGAGGTGAACACGCAGAATGCGGCTAGGTCAAAACGTGTGCTTAGATTTCTGATTAGGGCTTGAACTGGGTGATTTCCCCTCGAATCATGCAAGGCGTGAAGGAGTCTTGGAGAGGACGCGGGTCTGGCCTGCAACCATTAGCGACTCTGGAGGATTGCCTTACCATTTGCTGTCGAATTGGTGTCCTATCGAGAGAGCTTTCGCAGTACAGAGAGGAACATTTTCTCGGTGAGTTTGCTGGTCTGAGTGTTCCGCGGACTCGGATGATAAGAGCAGACGATCAAGGGGACTCCTTCAGCCAACCTTAGAATTCGGCCGTGCGCAAACCCCAAAGTCTTCTGCTCAATCTTGTACTTTTTCCGGATCGTTTTCATAACAGCGTTGAATGCGAATTGGCCCAAGCAGAGAATCGCGGATAGTCTTGGGAGGGCGTCAATCTCTTCCGCCAGATACGATGAACAGTTCGAAGTCTCAACCGGACTAGGCTTGTTGTCGGGAGGCGCGCACTTGACTGCGGCTGTCACATATGCTCCATTCAGCTCTAATCCATCGTCGATGCTCCTTGAGACAGGCTGGTTCGCGAAACCCATCTTGTACAGACACTTGTAGAGAAAATCCCCGCTCCGGTCGCCCGTGAACACTCTGCCAGTCCGGTTGCCGCCATTGGCGGCAGGCGCTAGCCCCACGATTAACAAATACGCATCCGGGTCTCCGAACCCGGGAACAGGCCTCCCCCAGTAGTTCCATTCAGAGAACTCTCTCCGCTTGTCCCGCGCGACCTGTTCACGATATTGGACCAGACGAGGACATCGTCTACAGTCAACAACCTGCTCCCTAACTTTGAGCAGTAAACTCGTAGAAGACAGACGCGGTTCCGCTACTTCTGTGGCTGTTTGAATTTCCAAGCGTCGAGATTCTCCTGGATCGCCGATACCCACTCCAAAGCGACCTTCTCAGGGATGGTCAAGAGGACCTTTCCAATGTGTTTGCACAGCTGCCGAGTCTCAACCGCGCGTTCCCAATCGCCACAATCATGTACGATCGTCTTTGATGACATGTCCATTTTGAGAGTGTAGTCTCTCACTGTCGCATTGATCACTTTCCCATTCGCCTCGTTGACTTTCACGTCATCGTCAGGTATTGTGAAGGATCTTGCTAGCCGTGTCTCGCCCATGAGGGTCCCGAGAATCTCCACTAGGGTCGCCCGGTCTTCGCCTCCCCTAGTGAATTCTCCCAAGCCGACGGGCTTCTCTTTCGCTTTCTTCAAATGGTCCCTCGAATGCTTGAGCGCTTCTTCCTGGACCGGTGTGAGCCTGTCCAGCATCTTCAAAATACTCAGACCGTTCTCGACTGCGTATCCGTGAAAGTGGTTGTTGAAGTAACCATAGGTTGTTTTGACTGAGTCCTCGACCTCCTTCACCTTCGGCACCCAGTCGCGCAACTCCTTCTCAGTGTAGTGATAATCATACCAGGGTCTCTGGCCGCGCCCATGCCAGCGCACATAGGCAAAATCAGCCGTTATGTGCACCTCCGGCGGCAATAATGGCTCGTCGACGATCGTATACGCTACATTGTATTTCGAGAGAGCCTTCCACGTCTCGTCTCGCAACCACGACTTGTGACGGAACTCTATCGCGTACTTGAAGCCGTGAGGGAGGATGGAAAGAAACTCTTCGAGGTGCCCGGGATCATACTTGTAACGTGGAGGCAGCTGGATGAGTAGACAGCCCAGCTTTCCACTGTTGTTCAATGGAAGCATCAGGTTCGCGAACTTGTCTAGTTCCTCCTCGACCGGTTTCCCAAGCGCCTCCAGTCTTTCATGGGTTATTGTCTGGGGAAGCTTGGCGTTGAACACGAAGTTGCGTGGAGAGTACCTGTCCCAGCCCATGACCATGCCCTCTTTTGGAAAGGCATAGAACGTCGAGTCTATCTCGACAGTCGAGAATGTCTTGCTGTAGAATGCTAGTTTGCTCTCGCTCGAGGTGGGATAGAAGACTCCGACCCACTCTGCGTATGACCAGCCAGACGTCCCAAGTAGGAAACGACCCGTGTCCACCCACCTCTACACTTACTAACCCGAAAACAATCAGCTCTTAGATATGTCTCAACTCCTCGTCGGAGCGGGAGGCTGGGCCTATTTCCAAGTCCCGGGAACAGACAGTCTCGAGGCATACTCTCAGGCGTTCGACTTTGTCGAGTTGAACAGTAGCTACTATGAGATGCCATACCAATCATCATTCTCGGATTGGCGGAGAAGGGTACCATCCAACTTCCGTTTCTCCATCAGGTGCCCAAGGATTCTAGTTGACCATTACGGCCTGAAACTCTTGCCTGGACCCCGCTCACTTCTCGAAAGACTCGAAGAAGCTTGCAAGATACTCGAAGCAGAAGCGATGACAATACTTGTCAGCAAGACATCACCCATCAAAGAGGACGAACTTGCTCCTAGACTAAAGGAACTGCTCGGGACCTTCGATGCTGGTAATACGGTTGTAGCTGTAGAATTCAGAAACCTGAAGCCTAGCGAAGAGGTTTTCGAAGTGATGAGAGAAGCTGGAGCAGTCCACAGCACCGACCTATCCAACGACGATCCTCGATACGATGGAAGAATACTCTACAGTCGCCTATTCGGGAAAGGAGAAGAGAACATTTACGAATTTGACGACAGCGAACTGAGGGAAATTACCAAGAAAGCATCCGAACCAAAGTTCGAGAAGAGCATCTTAGCCTTTCACGGGGTCAGAATGTACCGGGACGCTGGCCGTGTCAAATCGTATCTCCAGAAAGGATTCTTCCCAAAGATAACCAGCGGGGTGGGAGCGGATTCGATCCGAGAAGTGTTGAGCGAGGATGCAAGGTTCCCAGTTTCAAAGTCGACTCTTGTAAGGGCTCAGGGTTGGAAGGTCTTCCAGGATACGAACGAAGTAAGGAAGATTTCTACAGTTCTTGAGAAGCTTCCCAGCGATAACTACGCGAGCTTGGATGATTTGATGCTCGATCTCAGAAAGCGTGAGGATCTATTCTCGACAGAGTGACCATCCTATTTCTCAACGGGAAGATTCTTCCTAGCAGACCATTCGTGCCAGGAACCGATGTAATTCCTGACATTCCCATATCCGAGCGAGCGGAGAGCGTAGAATGCGGCCGCCGCTCGGGCTCCACGATGACAGTAAGTAACCACTTCACTTCTCCGACTCACCCCTGCCCGTTCTAGCGCACCCCTCATCTCAGAGAGAGACTTGAACCCCTGTCCGTTGCGGAGAAAGTATGTCCATTCGAGCCATCGGGCTCGAGGGATTCGTCCCCGCCGAGTATCGCACTCTCGACCTTCCTTGCCAATGAATTCCCCCTCACTCCGAACATCAAGAATTACTCTCGACCGACCTAATCGAACCTGGTCCGTGGTCGCCAAGAGAGTTGAGACAGGTTTGATCAGAAAGGTTTGAAATCCTTGTTTCACACTTCTCTTTTCTGTCGGGTATCGGGACTTTTTCCACGCTTGGAATCCTCCTTCAAGGAGGTAGACTCTACGGGAACCCGCATATTCAAGCATCCAAGCGACTCTAGCTGCCCGCATTCCGAATCGTGATTCGTACACGACTGTTGTCTCTTTTCCAGATAGGCCCAGATTGCCGAGTTTTACTGCTAGCTCAGCTTGGAATTTCTGGAGTCCCTTTGGGTCGGTTCCAGGGACGAAGTAGTGGAAGAGATCTGCGTGGACTGCTCCTCGAATGTGTGATCTTCTGTAGGCGCCCTTTGATCTGGCGTCGAGGATCGCTAGATTCTTTGATGAAAGGTGGTCTTTCAGCCAGTCTGGTGTTACTGTTACTTTCAGTTGTTTCGCTCGTCCTCTGCTATTCCGGCTTTAGTATCTGGACCTCGCATGTGACGAGCTGTTTGAATTTGTGGGCGTCTTGCTCGGAGCCTACTATCTTTCCATAGTGCATTGGTATCACAATTTTCGGCTCGATCATTCTGGCTGCCTGAGCGGCTTCCTCCGGGGTCATCACGTAGGTTCCGCTTACCGGCAGCAGCGCAATGTCCGGCTTGAGACCCTTCATTTCTGGGACAACATCAGTGTCGCCGGCATGGTATATTCTCACGCCCTTCATTTCAATAATGAATCCTGCCTTCCCGTCTTCTTTGGGGTGGAAGACCTTACCGGGTTCGCGAAACTTGTTCAGATTGTATGCGGGTACAAGCTCGATCGTGACGTCCCCGATCTTGACTCTGTCGCCAGGCTTGGCCGCCTTCACCTCCTTGACTTTGAGGCTGGATAGTTCCTTCTTGACTGCCGGAATCGTCACAATTGTCGTATTTTCGTTGACGACCTTCTTGATATCGTCTGGCGAGAGATGATCGAAATGTTCATGGGAAATCAAGAGAACGTCAGCCTTGTCCGAAATCGGACTTATCTTGAAAGGGTCTATGATGATCGTCTTGCCATTCTTGATCCTGAACGAGTCGTGACCCAGCCACGTGATCTTCAGACCATGATAGTCGAACATCTAAGTCTGAAGTTCGGGAGCAGTTTTCGATAGTTAAGCCTTCTAAACCGACAGAATCTGGTCGGCAAGAGTCGGTGAGAATAGCCATAAATCGGTGCCGGTGACTCTAGTAGTAATGAACGTCTACGACGTGATTATCATAGGCTCCGGATCCGCAGGGTATACTGCGTCAGTTTACTCCTGCCGAGCCGGCAGAAAGACCCTGCTCCTTGCCGGGTCGATCCCAGGCGGACAGTTGATGATCACTTCTGATGTCGAGAACTATCCTGGCTTCCCGGAAGGGATACTGGGACCTGAGCTAATGGAGAAGCTTCGGAAACAAGCCGAGAGGTTCGGACCCGAGATAGTCTACGACGACGTAGCCAACGTAGACTTCACAAGGCGACCCTTCACAGTCACAGCTGGAAAGCATAGCTACGAAGGTAAGACTGTGATCATAGCCACTGGCGCAAACGCAAAATGGCTTGAGATTCCTTCTGAAACCAGGTTCAAAGGAAAAGGCGTTTCCAGCTGCGCAACATGCGATGGCTTCTTCTTCAAAGACAAAGAGGTCATAGTCGTGGGCGGCGGGGACACTGCAATGGAAGAAGCATCATTCCTAGCAAATATTACTCGAAAGGTCACGGTTGTCCATCGCAGAGACAAGCTTCGGGCTAGCCAGATCATGCAAGATCGAGTAGTAAAGAATCCTCGAATTCAGTTCGCCTGGGACTCTACTGTGAGAGAGGTACTTGGAGACCGCACTGTGACCGGGGTGCGCCTGGGAAACTTGAAGACTGGAAAGGAAACAAAGTTGAACACTGACGGCGTCTTTGTAGCAATTGGACATGAGCCTAATACGCAGGTGTTCAAAGGATCGGTTGATCTCGATTCCAAGGGATACATCGTGACTAAAGACGAGACAGAGACAAGTGTTCCGGGAGTCTTCGCAGCCGGCGATGTCAGAGATTACAAGTATAGACAGGCCATTACCGCCGCAGCTGACGGTTGCAAGGCTGCCATCGATGCTGATAGATTCTTGTCCGAACACAACTAGAACGGAGTGACTCTAGAGTCTTGAAATGCCCAAAGTGTGAATTGCAGCTTGACTTCGAAGGACGCTACATTGTACGAGAGGACTTCGAAGCGGGTGCTCCCGCCCAGATAAGGGACATGGAGGTTTGGAAATGCGACAAGTGCGGCTCCTACTACGAGGCAAGTCGGAGTGGTCAGCCAGTGCCAATACGGTTCATGGCCAGCCAGTTCACGCGACTGGAATGATCAATCGTCTAACTCGTCACGCTTAGGAACTTGTCCTTCATTGTTCGGGGCTTATCGAGCCGCTCGTCAATCCTGAGCATGGATGAGATCCGTTTGACTCCCATCAACCGGAGCGTCCGGTGAGCTACTTCAAGTGCTTCCAGAATCACAGTGAGGTCCTTTGCCTCCAGAACGGTAGCCATCGGCGTGACTTGATATTTCAAATCGGGAATCTTGAAAACGCTTGAATCGCCGCCGTTACGTACCGGCCGACGCTTGTGCCGGACCCAATAGGATGAATACTGAATTCTCCGATAGCGACGACGGATTTTCTAGTCAAAGGCTTCTCTCTGTGCGGAAGGAAAGCGAATAATCGGTCTAGAGATTTTTCTAGCTTACCAGTCGATTAGTTTCTCGGGTGGGTTTCTGGCGCAGACCATGCGATTCCTCATACTTGGAAGTCTTGTCAATGTCCAGCTCCATCAACTGGACTGTCGCCTTCTTGATAATTCCGAAAATTTCTTCCAACTCTTGCTGCTCAAAGTCTTTGAGCGAGAGGTTGCCAATCCATTGCATCCATCCTTGCATACTCTTCGCAAGTGTGGAGCAACACAGTCCGATACCGTAGACGATATCCAGACGGTCCTTAGGGTCGAGGTCGCTAATGCGTTTCACTCTGTTACGTGCTTCTTCTACCCACGACTTGGGTTCATCCGCTAATTCCATATTGTTTCATTTTCTCCTAAATTCGAACCGTCGGCTCAACACAGTCCTAGGAACACGGAGAACTGTCGTGCTCTGGTCCGCGTGATGTGTCCACGCAAGAGTCAATATTAACGTTACCCGTACCGCTTGCCAGATACAGCAAGTTACGAACTGCCCCAAGGGTCTGACACGACAGTATTTGCGTTTTAACCAAAGACAAAACCGAGAATTGGGTCACCACAAAACGAATTCGTGAATCCACATCGACTTCCGAGCCGTGGATCGATTTCTCGCTGTTTCAGTTGGCAATCTCAGTGAGTATCCGGTTAACAGGTCCAATCGATAATCTGTAGCCAATTCGGGAGAAGATGAGAGCGACGAGCGCTGTGGCAATGAAGGGCAATGCTTCGATGAGTTCCAAGGAAGTCCCTAGCCCCACGATTCGAACGCTAAGAATAAGCATGGCAATGAAGGCGACCGACATTGCTCCCATCATTATGACGCCTAGGATTGATCCGATTATTGAGCCCTTCATAGAGACGAATCTTGGCCTCGGACCCTCGGAGAAATCGGCGTAGCGACTTCCTACCGCGATGCCTAAACTGGATTCTGCCAATACGACCGTTAAGCCGATCGCGGAAAAAATGAGCGCGTCCAGGACTGAGAGGTGGAAGATCAAGACGGACAAGATTAACCCGAGTGCAAGTCCGATCATTGCAATGAGAGATGTGAAGAGGAGTTTGGTCTTCAATACCATTCTTTCGCTGACCGGCAAGGATCCGATGTTCCACAGTCTTCCGCCTTCTTGGCCTAGTGATGTCAATCCAAGAAATAAGGCCCCAAGACCCACCCCGAACAGAAGTGGACCGGCTAGGAGCAAGGGATTGGCTGATACTGGTGGTGTTGCGGTAGATGAGGGAGCCGGTGAGAATACCACTGGGAAGAGGATCATGACTGGGAGAATGAGTGGGATCGCCATTAGTCTCACGACTTCTTTCCTTCGAGTGGCCGATCGAAGCTCACGCCTGACAAGAGCGATTGAAAGATCGCTCAGCCCGAACCACTTCAGCTTACTCGACTTTGAGAAGGACTCTGTACCAGAGAAGTGTAATGATGGCGGGGCGGCTAACCAGAATCGCGCGCGCAGCGACAGGGCAATGTAAGCGAGTAGCAGAAAGAAACCTAAGCTCAGCAACCCGTAGACTGCAGAGGCGAGCAAGTCTGAACCAAGCATGCTCGTGATACTCAACGTTGGCCAGAAGACGGGGACAGCGGTCGCGGCGGCAATGTCGCCGACGAGCGTGCTAATTATCCGCACGACGAGAAAGCCACTGAAGAGTAGTTGTGTGAACACGAGAATGGCAATTACTCCGAAGATTCGCATTACCACCATTGTTTTTCCCCCAACTTTTGTGAAGGCTGATGAGGCGCGCGCCAGTACGCTTCTGAGAATTTCGACCCCTACCGAGCCAATGAAGGTCGAGACGATACTGATGCCAACAAGGAGCAGAAACGCAGCTCCGTTTCCAGTCAGGACGCCGAGGGGAAGAGCATAACCAACCGCAACGGCGACCAACGGTGAGTACGTGTAGCCGGTAGAGAGTGTGGATGCGAGCACGTACTCAGCTGGAGTGATTGGCAACCAGTTGATCGCATCTGTCGTCTCGGCCTCGGTCGAAGCGTTGAGTTCCCATAGAAGTCCCATTGACAGAAAGAACCCGATAAGGAAAATTGGAATTCCTCCGTAAATCGTGAAGACGATTTGGCCCATCGCTGATGCGCTCGTGCTGGCAGAAGTGAGGATCGAGATAGTTACGAGTCCAAACGTGAGGCCTATTGCGAACATCGCCACGCCGATGAGACCGATGATTATCGGCCGGCTCGTTATGCTGTTGGTCACGCGAGAGCGTCTAGTGCCGCGGAGTCGTGAAACCATCAACACCTTGGCGAATTTCAGAAGGACACGGGCTCTCATCTCATAAGAGCCTCAACTATCTCCTCGACTCCTCTAGTTCCCGTCAATTTCAGGAACACATCTTCCAAGCCTGACCCTGGAAGTCCAGCTTTTTCTCTCAATTCTTGTCCGGTGCCCTCTGCCAGAACCCGGCCGTTTTGGAGTATGGTTAGCTGGTCGCATATGGCTTCAGCAATCTCCAATATGTGAGTGCTGAAAACGGTGGTAACGCCTTCTCGGGCTAGACCATGGATGAGCTCTTTGACGACTCTAGCCGATTTGGGGTCCAGTCCGTTCAGGGGCTCGTCGAGTAGGAGTAGCTTTGGTCGGTGAAGGATGGCTCCCATTAGGGCTACCTTCTGCTTCATTCCTTGAGAGTAGCCGCTGATCGTGTCGCCCTGCTTTCCTTCCAAGTTCAGGGCTTGGATCAGCCGATTGATTCTCTGCTTCTTCTCTTCGTAAGCAATTCCTCTAACGTCCGCGATGAAGTCGAGATATTCTGTGGCGGTCAGAAACTCGTATAGTCTTGGCGATTCCGGCACGTAACCAATGGAACGCCTAACCTCCATTGGAGACTTTTGCACATCTAGACCGAGTACTTTCGCGGTTCCTGAAGTTGGATGGATCAGACCCACAAGGCTCTTCAGCAATGTTGACTTTCCGGACCCATTTTGGCCAAGGAGCCCTCTGACCTCACCATAGCCCACGGAAAAACTGAGGTCGTAAAGGCCTGCAACTGGTCCGTAGAACTTGGTTAGATGCTGAGCCTCAACGGCAGATCCATTTTGACTCATCGTGGTCGTGTTGCAGGGTTGAGCCGAGCAAGTTTAGCATGTTGTCTCCTTAGTAGGGGAAAAAAGGGAAAAATGGTTAGGGATGCGCTTGATGCTATTGGGTTGTTCCGGGGGGTCCAGTGGGTCCGGGCATTGGACCTGGTGCTTGGCTTGGTGCTGGCGTCACTCCGGTTATGTTAGCAGGGGAGCGTCGTTTTCTGAAGAGGAACGCGAAGACTCCGCCGATTCCTGCTGCTACTGCTATCGCGATGAAGATCACCGTTAGCAGTCCAAAGAGATTGCTTGTTGGTTGATAGACCGCTTGGAACTGTGGATCGTTGACTATCTTGCCGCCGCCCCATGTGGGATATGATATGATGTAGAGGTAGTTGGCTACTTGGAAGCTGGCCATGCCCGCCCTTGCCGCTTGGAAGAGTGATGGGTCGACGTGCGCGACGAAGAGCGGTAGAAAGCCCATGAAGATGTTCTGTATCGAGAAGACTGGGTTTCCGCCCCAAGCTCTCCGGTTCACAGTTCTAACGTTGTCGTTGTATGTTGCAGTTGCGCCACTGGTAGAGTTGGTGAGTTGATAGGTTGGCTTCGCAGCAAAGTCAGACTTGAAGATAGTTTCTCCACCTGCTGCTATTGTATTCACGCTCGTGTTGGACACGTCCGCGGAATTGTCGCTGTCAACACTTGTTCCATCGTTCTCGCTATCGGTGGTTGTGGTGCTTGCAAGAACTGCAGTCTGCGATTGGACAATGGATAGTTTGTATCCTCCGGCCGCGAGGAACTGGTAGATAGTCTGACCCGAAAGTCTGGCACCATTCACGTTGTATGTTCCTGTAGAGTTCAAGTGTTCAATCGGACTGGTGGTCAGCAGCCAGAGGTCTGTCATTTGCCCTACTGTGTAGCTCTCGGTTAGAGTAGCGGTCTTTGCAGTCGGGTCTATCGCCAAAGAGTAGGTGAAGGATAGCTGAGAATATTGAGCCAATCCTCTAGGCGTGGAGGCATCGTAGAATGGAAACAGCGGGTTTGGATATATTCTCCACCAGAGAGCGCTGAGATTCGTGTAGTTGAGACCCCATGTCCAATGGTTGCTGTCAGTAGAAGTCAGAGGGATGATACTGCTCGAAGCTACGTACGAGGGGAACTTGTGGCCGGTCAGCGCGGTGAGGTTGACTCCTAGGCTGAAGGAGGCGTAGATCGTATCGTTGTAGTGCGGGGTGTTGGGGTATGGGTCGCTGGTGCCGTTGTCTTGGAACGAGATGAGGGATAGGAAGGAGGATGCGGTAATTGCGTCCTTGCCACCCGGCGTCTTGAAGTGTTCGAAGACTGTCTGGATTGGTATGGTAATGTTCATGTTATTGTGGGCGGAATCGGTTGCGTTTACTAGGCCCGCATAGAATAGCTGGAATCCTCCGACGTTGATGTAGTTCGCGTAAATGTATGCATGCTGGTTCTGGATTGCGGTGTCGTTAATGCCGTTGGAAGCCGCGTACGATCTGACGTAGCTGTAGAAGTCGACTGTCTTGGAAAAGCTCTGAGCGGTAAAGTCGGAACTCTGAAGGATCGGGCCTGTTGAGGCATACGCGTTTAGCGGTACCATTGCTATGAGCATCATGGTCCCAAGGACGAGCAGCGGGAGTGCTCTGAGTTTTCGAACTGGGATTTTGATCATTTTTCATCCAGATGAGGCGCTCCTTTCTATCAGCGAGACATAGAACTCGCGTTACTCGTTCGTCTTCGTGGAGGAAACAAGATACAACTTCGACACTAAGAGGACTCGGACTGCTCAGAACCGTGCTTTAGAGTGCGTTAGTTATCTTCGGTTCCCTCGTCCCCGCCCCAGTTGTCGTCTTCTCCCCATTCATCCTCTCCGCCCCAGTCTTCATCGTCTCCCCACTCCTCCTGGCTAATGACGGAGGGAACGCGTATTTTTCGCATACGAAAACGGTTTGGAGCGCAAAACCTGGCCGCTTAAAAGCCTTCTCCATTGATATGCTCAGACACGGGTTCCTCGCATCTGTTCCACAGAGGTGGAGTGGGCTCTCATCGCCCAGCAGAGGTTCCTTGTGTTGTGGGCGACTCCGTATCGACCCTTCCGGTCGAGAGTGATAATTCCAGTGCCCGGTCCGACCTTCTTGCTTGCAAGGCGGATCGTTTTGACGGCAGCTGCGGATCCGGTTTCAAATTGCATGAAATTGCATGCAGTCTTTGAGAGGACTAGCCTCATGGCTTGTTCTCCCAAGCCTGTCGTGGTAGCCGCTCCGAGTCGATTGTCGGCGTACAGACCTGCTCCAAGAATCGGGCTGTCACCAATTCTGCCAGGAAGCTTGAGCGAGACTCCTCCTGTAGAGTCTCCAGCAGCGAGATTACCGTCATGATCTATTGCCAATGCGCCCACAGTGTCGGATCGTTTTTCCATGAAGATCTCAAGGGTCCGTTTCGAGAGACGTCGGGGATTTGACCTGAGCTGTCTCAGTCCCTCTTTCCAACCTTGGACCCTTCTTTGGACTTTCAGGCTGCCTCGTTGCAGTCCGTTTGCCAAAGCGAGCCTTTCGACCGGACTGCCAGCCATTAAGACATGGTTTGTTTGTTCCATCACAATCCTCGCCGCTCTTATCGGGTTGCGAATGTTTCTCAGCAGCGCAACCCCGCCTCCACGAAGTGTGCTCCCGTCCATTATGCCTGCGTCGGTCTCGATCTGGCCAATAAGATTGAGGGTCGAGCCCGTTCCCGCGTTGAAAATCTGATTGTCCTCCATTGAGACTATAGCGGCCTCGACTGCGTTGAGTGCGGACCCTTTTTTGCGGAGTACTCTGAAACCTAGGTCAGCAGCTTTCCTGACTCCCGCGAGCGCAGGTTTGTGAAGTTTGATGGGCCAGTCCCCAGCGCCACCATGAACAACAATTATGGGATCGTGATTCGTCAATGTCGGACCCGACGTCCATTGAATTGGATATAAGAGTCGGCTACAATCCGTCCAGCATGACTCAGACCACGGCTAGGCTCATCCCCGTGAGTCACGATGGAATAGAAGAGGCCGCGAAGCTAGTTCTAGCAGGTCGACTAGTCGCTTACCCAACAGACACGGTGTATGGTTTGGGCTGCGACCCGTTCAGCAAGGAGGCTGTTGATCGACTCATTGAAGCCAAACAACGTCCCAAAGGTGCGCTACCAATTCTCGTAAACTCCATGGGGGCCGCCAAGAAAATCGGAGAGTTCAACAAGACGTCGCTCAAACTCGCTGGAAGATTCTGGCCGGGGGCTTTGACATTAGTTGTGCCAGTTCGAAGCGAACTCCCGGCGCCCGTCACCGACGGTTCTCCCTTTGTCGGTCTCCGAATCCCAAAACATGAAACCGCTCTCAATCTCATCGAAAAGTGTGGAGGGCGCATCATAGGGACAAGCGCCAATATCTCGGGCCGTCCTTCACCTAGCACCGCAAATGAAGTGTTGAGCCAGCTTGGCGACAGATTAGACCTCATACTAGATGGAGGACTTACACTCCTCGGGAGGGAGTCAACTGTTGCGAAAGTGGTCGGCAACGTGGTCGAAGTATTGAGAGAGGGCGTGGTTTCCCGAGATGAGATTCTTAAAGCTCTCAAGATAGACTGAGCCGTTCGAGTTCTGGGGCGCACTGCTTGATGAATAACTTCAATCTCCTAGTGTCTAGCGCTCGCGGAACCGAAGAAGAAGCAAATCATGAGATCCGATATCTACTTCGAGAGATGGGTGACTCGTCTCCCACGACGGACTTTGCACCGGTTAGCGGTCTCACGGTTGCGAAAACGATACTCGACCCTGTGAAGGTGACATCCGGGCTTCGACGAGTTCTCAAGCATCGACCATGGCAGTTCAGGTACATACTCAAAGTCAAACCCATAGAACAAGTCGTCCCGTGTGAAGTAACGGCAATAAGCGAGGCAGTATTGAACCGAGTCAAGAAAGTCGGCGCGGACGAGACATTCCGAGTTACCCTAGAGAAAAGGCGCAGCCGAGCCTCCACGAAAGAGATTATCGACGCAGTGGCCTCCAAGGTTCCTAGAAAGGTCGAGCTTCGAAATCCAGACAAGATCGTACTGATCGAGGTTATCGGCAATATTGCCGGCGTCTCAATCATATCTCCAGGAAATATCCTGGGCATAGAGAGAGAAAAGAGAAGCCTCTAGTCCGGAATGCTGAGTAGCGCTGAGCGCTCAACTATCAAACGCTTGAGGACCTGCTCGTCGCTCTCACCTAAGAAACGGGCTGCACTCATCTCCTTGGCTGAAACCCCATAGGAACGCTGTATTTCGTCCAGTTTTGTTCGCGAACTGATCTCGACGAGACTCTCGTCAAGCTCGCCTAATGCGGACCTGGAAGCTTTCTCGAGGTCATGCAGCCCTTCAACTGATTCGCTTAACGCGACCAAGACGACTTTATCGTCCGACGACTCTATTCCCAACAAACTGATTGCCTTGGAAATCTGTCGTTGGCAGGAAATGAAAAGTAGGAGTTCGACCGCTAGGCTCTTTGACCTCGGGTTCTTTCCTCTGAATGATTGGAGAGCGTTTCTCGCAGCAAACCTGAGATGTTCGGGTCCTGCGACCAGACTAGCTTTCAAAAGCTGTACTTGGACCCTATCGCTAATTGAACGAAGCTGACGGAGAGTCTTCTCTGGTTCTGCAATTCTAGCGTTGGCGAATCCTAGACTTAGAAGGTAATGATTGTCAATCTGGTTCATCATGCGAGAGGATACTCCAGATCTGCTTGACTAGTCCGCTGTTCATGCCGCTGCCCTTAAGCTCTCGGGTTACAGAGGTGACATTAGCCTTTTCAGATCCGAGTTTTCTCGCGATGAGCTGAATGGCCTCAAGCCTTTCCCAAGGGAAGATAATCCACTTTCGAGTAGTTCTCGCATGAAAGTCTGGGCGAAAAATGCTCTGAGGCTTCATGTAGATAGTACATACCTTGAGCTCACTCGCTTGCTTTCGCCGCAAGTGGTTCGCTACTACCTTCAAACTGTGACCAGTGTCCGATACGTCATCGACGACTAGAACTCGTTTGCCCCTAACCTCAGCAGTTACTGGCTGGGTAATCACTGGCTTCTTTGAACGTACGCCGATACCCTCGTAGAATTCGACCTTCATGTTTGCGACGTGAGAGTTTTCCAGCAGATCGCTCATGATTCGAGCCGGAGGCCAACCTCCTCTCGAAACGCCGACGATAACATCCGGTTTGTAACCGGACGTCTTTATTCTCCGGGCGAGAGAAAGAAGCAGGCTGTAGATCTCATCCCACCCTGGAGCTTCGTACTTCGAGTTCTTCGTGGAGACTACCAGTATTCGCGAATCCCTCCTCTGACCGGCATTAAGTCTTTGGAGAAGCTCAGGGTCGGGATCAACTCAATATATTGGAAACCGGCTAAGAGATGTCGGCGTTCCAGAAATGGGCGCCTATGATGTGGACTGACCTGCACAGAGGGCAACCTCGCCCAGATGAAGAAATGCATCTCCACTGAAGCTTTCGTA
>Ga0307471_100000022_pt1 | contig 76550 bp, 84 predicted proteins | sample atmos_gasesAM3C__2_FD_204566 | JGI IMG/M metagenome (GOLD analysis project Ga0307471, IMG submission 204566) | Hardwood forest soil microbial communities from Morgan-Monroe State Forest, Indiana, United States - atmos_gasesAM3C_515 | ecosystem: Environmental > Terrestrial > Soil > Temperate... | reverse complement strand
GACGCCTTCCTAAGGTCCGGCTACCTGGAGGAGGATGAGGAGGGGCTGATGAAGATCGGCTGGCGGACAAGGGCTGAGCTTGATCTTGAGAGCCTAATGATGCTCATCGCTGAGTCGAAACCGAAAGGTCAAGTTGTCGAGGAGCCTGAACGGGCGGAGGAAGTTGCAGAAAGCGTTGAGGAGGACCTTGAAGATCAGGCCCCCACGTCTGGGTGAAGCGTTAGGATGCCTCGGACGCTATTGGCGGGACTTGGATGAGGAAATTTTGAAGGCAGACGGAAAGAGATCAAAATTTATACACGGAAAACTGTTGATCTAGCTCACGAAATAATTGAATCTGCACTCCCAGAAGATTCCAGATCGAGCCCTACTCGTCATCAGTCTTCTGGTTCTGGCAGTTCCAACGACCATTTTCGCCGTGCTCAATTACGAGAATCAGCAACCACAATGGACATTCACAACTGATGGTTCAGCCACCTCCGTCGCGATATCGCCCGACAGCACGCATATCGCCATGGGTATCTCAACATTCGCGGTTAGAAGCGGTCAGGTAATTCTTCTGAACAGAAGCGGCAAAGTATTGTGGACTCACAACACTGACAGTGAGATAAACTCTGTCGATTTTTCCCCTGAGGGATCCCACATCCTTGCCGCAGGGTACGAAATAAACGCGACAACTCCTTCATTCGCGCAACACTTTGGTCGAATATACTATCTCGACCAGAACGGCGGTGAACTCTGGAATCGCACGTTACCAGTAGTGATCGGGGCGCCAGACGGTCCAAGATTTCCATCCCTATCGGCGAAAATCTCCTCAGATGGCACTCGGATCTTCGTCAACGAAGGCCCTGGTCTGACAATCTTCGACACGAATGGAAAACTGATATGGAGCTATTCCTCCAACGACTTTCCCAACTCCACCAATTACATCTTTGGTGGCTCCCTAGCTTCAGCTAACTTCTCTTTCGTGGTGATGATCGACGACAAAATTCACGCTTTCAATATCCAAGGCAACTCAGTCTGGAATTCAACAGTGCCTTCTGACTACATTACCGCCGCGATCATTTCCGAAGATGGGAAGTACATGGCCCTCGCAGGGGAGAGCCAGGACCCTCATGGAGCTGGTTACATCAATTCCACTCTGTTCCTTTTCGACAAATCTGGACAACTAGCATGGACTAGATCTCTCCCTGGAGGATCGCAATCGTTGGAATTCTCTGCCGACGACACCTTCATTGTGGTACAGAGTCAGGGAACCGCCGCGTTCAACCTTCAGAATCAACCGCTGTGGAATTACACTGGCGGACCCGCGACAACGATGGACCTGAGCTCGGACGGGTCCTATGTCCTCGCTAGCATGGGCGTTCAAAGCGATCCACCGATTCGAGTTCTCAACAACCGGGGTGCTTTCATCTGGGGAACAACAGGAACGGGGGAGGTACATCAACTCAGAATATCTCCCGATAATTCATACGCCGCCATTGCATCCTGGATTTACCGCTCGAATATCCCCCTCAGCGCAGTCCTTGTTTCACTTCCTGGGCCGAAAACCCTTGCTTCCGAAAGGGCTTCGACGTACTCTTTCTTACATTTGGGTCAAAACACAACTGACCCGCCGCTAATCCTGGTAATACCCGCCGCATTTGCGGCTATTCCCTTTGGATACTTCGTTGCGCGGAGTTGGAGAAGGTCGCGGAGCGCTAGTCAGAGGAATGATGGAGCGTCCGGGGTTACAAACCTGGCATGAGTTGCGCTAGACGCGGCTTCATTGAACTTGTCTGAAACTGAAGGATGACGTACTGGCGATTTCAAGCCGTAATTGCAATTATTCGTCCTTAAGCGAGTCTTGAAGCTCAGGCTTCGACTGAGGGCTGAAGCGTTTCCAGATACTTTGCGCCCTGGGGGGCGACTTTTGCACAATATTCAGGGAAGGGAAGTATCTTCTCGTCCCATTCTGAAAGCTTCTCGGGTTCCAGTCTGAGGTTTCCGTGATCCTCATGGAGTGTTCCCCAGAGGAGCATGTAGCGTCGGTCAGTGTAGCCGCCGGTCTGGACGCCGGTAATGTGGTTGAAGAGGACGTTGACCTTCCTTCCATCAAGCTTTGATGGGAGTGATGGTTTTTCGAGCAGGATCTTCTTGTCCGGGGTTAGATGGTAGTTGGTCGTTACGCTGAAGGGGTATCCATCGTCGCCGATTGTGGTGATGATCGCGTATTGGAAGTTCGCGAGTCGCTGATAGTCGATGCTTGGCAATTCTCTATGCTCCAAAGACTTCCGGTGGCTTGCTGGTGTCGCCGTTCTTCCATGCTGTTATTTTCTTGGGCTCGACTTGGACAGCGATTCGTTTCCAGAACCAGCCGAACTTTTCCCGGTCAGCTAGATAGGCGTCAATGTAGGGCTCCTTCTTACGCCATAACGGGAGATACTTTTCCCACCCATGGTCCAGGTCAACATCGTCTGCGCTTGCAGTCCCCTGTACGAGAATGACATGTTTTCCGCTCTTGGTTCCTTCAGGGTTTGAGAACAGCATCGAGACTTTGGGGTTCTTCTTCATGTGCTCAATCTTCTTCGAGAAGAGTATGCTAGAAGTGACGACCAATTTCCCTGTGTCGGGCTGGTAGAAGGGCAGCAGCGGAAGAGTGACCGGCTTGCCGTCTTTGACGGTTGTGAACTCACAGACTAGGTAGCTGTTGAACGTATCTTGGACCCATGATGGCAAACGAATCATGCTAGCTCATCGATCGGTGGCTGAACCTCATGATTTAAGCTCCATCTCAACACTCTCAATTGCTTTAGAACCGTTATGATTTCCTATTTCTTCTACTACTGAATGCCGGTTTTGAGAGCCTGCTCCAGGTCTGCGATTATGTCTTCGGTAGCTTCGATTCCAACTGAGAAACGGATCAGCTCATCAGAGATTCCCAACCGCCTACGGTCCTCGACAAGGAGACCTGAGTGAGAGGTCCGCGCGGGCCTTGTCATCAAAGTCTCGACACCACCAAGGCTTGGAGCAACAATGGGCAGTTTCGCTCTGCTCATGAATAATTCCGCGGCCTCGACTCCACCGTGAAGCTCGAAGCTCATCATCCCGCCGTATCCGTCGAAGAGCTTCTTCGCCCTCTGGTGATCGGGATGACTCTCAAGGCCCGGATAATTCACCCTAGATATTCTCGGATGCTTCTCCAACCAATGAGCTATCTGCAATGCACTATCGTTCTGGACTTTGACTCGGACCGCGAGCGTCTTCACACCTCTGTGCAAAAGAAAGGCTGCGTGGGGATCAAGACTCCCACCTAGATGATTCAACCGATGCGTGATCTTCTCAACCAGTTCTGTTCCTCCAATGACAGCGCCAGCTACGATGTCCGAATGGCCATTGAGGTATTTGGTTGCGCTGTGGACTGAGAGATCGAATCCGTGTTCTGCCGGTCGGAAGTTTACGGGGCTAGCGAATGTGTTGTCAACAATTGAGACCAGTTTGTGGCGCTTGGCAAACTCTACGACTGCTTCTAGATCCGGTATCTGGATCAGAGGGTTCGAGATTGTCTCGACATAGATTGCCTTGGTGTTCGGTCTTATTTTCTTCTCCCAATCCTCTGGATCGTTTCCGTCGATGAAAGTGTATGAGATTCCGAACTTTTCCAGATCTCTCGTGACAAAATCATGGGTCCCCCCATAGAGACAATCTTGGGCCAAGAGATGATCGCCTACCGATAACACGGTCAGTAGGGAGGTCGAGATTGCGGCCATTCCACTAGCCGTTACTAGAGCCGTTTCCGCGTTTTCAAGTGCGGCCAGCTTTTCCGCTAGTGCTTGAGCATTTGGCGTGTTGTTCAGACGAATGTACGTCGTATCATCATAGGACTTCTCACCCGCAGTCACGTACATGGCTGACTGAAACACGGGCATGACGACCGCGCCGCCTATCCGTGGGCTGGGCTCCCCAGCGTGGACAGCTCTAGTCTCGATACTTCCAGAATGCGACTTCAAGGTTCGACTCAAGCATTCTCAAAAATGGCTCTTCTATTCTAATATTGGCCCACACCTAGGTCCCAAATGGCTTGGGCGGCTTTGCGACAATAACTATGTGACTGTAAGTGTGGCCTCGTCCGAAGGGTGTCTTCCCAAGCCTTGGGCGAGGACCAACCTAACTTTGTATCGGACCCCCACACCATCGGCTACCACATGACTCTTCATGGTTTGCGTAAAATCGATATCGGGGGCTCCTAGATGTTCTGCGACCTGGTCGAAGTCGATATCTTTCGCGGGAGGGTAGACAATTAGGCATTCTTCAAAGCTTCGAACGACAGGCTTCCATGTCGCGAAGACCTCTCCCGGTCCAACGAATTCGGACAGTGTCTCTTCGTATCCTGCTGGAAACACGGGACAATCTGGATTCCTGATCAGGACAAGCTTCGCTGACTTGACACCATGGCCGGACACACTGCCGATGCACCTAAGCTCTCCACCTTCTGTGGAGAGGGTAACAGTCGCGTCCTCACCAGGTATCCGGAGGGTCGTTTTGTCGACTGACAATTCGCGAGTCGGAGCCGTAGAAGACACTAGCATCAATACAATGCCTTGACTATTCGGAGCATCAAGATAGAGAACCGGAGCGATGATGAATGCACCGTCATGATCGGGAGGAATTACGCACGAACAGGGGACCCTTGTCGATGAGTCTATACCGGCGGTAATCATCTGAGGCTCGATCACGGAATAGGGTGTGGAATAGCTCTGCAAGAGGCTGAACTCGCTATGCAGCCCGCCGTCCTCAGCTTCGTAGAAATACAAGAATCCTAAACCCGCGAGCACTCCCCTCAGATTTCCAATCCCCGACACCGTGAACAAGTCCCGGTCTTTGGAAGGTTCCCAGCGAACTGGGTTCTTCACAAAGTTGAATATCGGTTGCAACTTCTAAGGCTGGACGAAGTGAGGTCCGGGCATAAATCATCTGAGTCAGCCAGACCGTGTTTACCTTTGGTTGAGTCCCGAGCTGAAAGGCAAGGTAACAACATCAACATATCGTTGTCTTTGCAGAATCCCGAATGCTGAGCACTAATGGTCAACGCACAGGGAACTCCGACTACTCGTATTGGAGTGAAAAGGATCGTTATCGAAGTGAATCGAGACTTGACCGTGGAGCAGCTCGAAATACTCGACAACGCTCTCAAACAGGTCGGGCTGATAAAAACGACTAAGGTCACACTTCACACCAAGGCGGCGGTCCACAAGCCGAGAAGTGCAAAGCCTCCGGCTCCCCATTCGCATCCGACGTTCCATTTCCAAGGTTCTCAAGCTGGCCAAGTGTCGAGCCGCTAGGGAAGACCGGCAGAAGCTCGGTGCATTATTCGGGGAGCCAAGACTATGGCTTCTCCAATACTCTCCTTCTCAAAAGCAGATATCTGGTGACTGAGACTATCACTCCGATCTGGAGGACTGACCCCGCGATGAAAGTCAGGGAGCCGATGCTCAAGCCAAACGAGTAGTGTTCCGGCTGTGGTATTGAGACTGCGAGCGTTAGAACGGCGAGAATTAGAGACAAAGGATATGCGACACTCTTGCTCATAGCGACAGCAATCCCGACGATGACATAGGCTGTCCAGCCGACTAGGACAGAATACAGGAGCCACGATGGGACGCCCAGCGAGTTGAGCTGGATGATGAGAGCGACACCAAGTACTATTGACGCGTAGATCAGCCAATTAGCTAACGTTCTAGGATTCGTAAGGTGAACCTTCAGAGATTGCAATTGTGGCCTTGCCACTCAACTAGGGAGGCGTTTGTTCCCTCACTTTCAAGGCTAGGCTTCGATGAGCGGTCGCCTTGTTTCTCCTATCCGTTCAAGGAAATTCTCGTTGACTTTGAGCTTCTCCATTCCCGCTTCGATTCCTCTTCCCGCCTCTGGGATCTTGTGGGAGGCGAAGAATCGCTTCAGCTCCTCGGCTCGGCCTATGCCAAAGCATGGAATTGCGATCGTCAGATACCTCGATACTGTCCCGACTCCCTCGTAGACTTTTCTCAACCAGTCAATGTTCTTCGAAACCCAACCCCATGTCACTTCTCTAGCAGCAGGATTTCTAATAGCGCCGCCAAGGAGGTTCAGAACGTGTTGCTTCTTTATCTCGCCGGAAATCGCAAGGCTCAACGCTCGCGCAACCAGTGAGGGGTCTTTGTAGCTGGTCAAGCCTGAGAGGAATCTGGCCTTCTCCTCCTCTGACGACCGACTCTTGTAATTCTTCAAGAGAGTGGCAAAATCTCCTGTTGAACGCGCAAAAGCGGTGACAATTGCTCCCTTCATATCCGGTTCGACCTTGTCGTAGTCCTTGAACTTGGACGCGGTCTCATTCGCGTAATCGTCATCTACAAAGGCGAGTCTTGCGGCCATTACTCCTCGCAACAGGACGCTGTTCTCGTCGGTCTTGTTGGCTAGAATCTTCAGCTGTGCTCTGTGGAATTTCTTGGAAGCTTCTGCAATAGACTTCGGTGCCAATGCGTAGAGGGATCCTAGTTGGTCTGATACTTCGTACGCCGGAAGATAGTCCTGTTCGTTGGTGAACCGGTCGACGAGTCCAAGATACTCGTTGAAGCTAGTCTTTCCCTGGATTGCAAAAGCGTAGGCGTCGGAGATGATTCCGTAACGGTCAAGGGCTGACAATTCCGACCGCCAGACCTTGTCATAGACTCCATCATAGTGGACCCTATAGAACCCCGTCTGGTCAACATTCAGCTTGATAGAATCAACACCGCCAGGAGTATCGATCAATTCTTCTTCCTTATCCATGAGGAGTCGCTTAGTCGTGCCGTTCAGCTTCATGGTAATGGGCACAGGCCAAGTCGTCTTCTCCGGCGTTCCAGAATAGAGGAATCGTTCCTGTCGGAGACTGAGCTTCCCGCCTTTGAGGCTCACGCTGAGCACTGGATAGCCTGGTTTCTTGATCCATTCGCTCATTATCCTCTTGACTTGGGACTTCGAAGCCTCCTCGATCTGGGTCCAGAGATCGACTCCAGCCGCGTTCGAATACTTGTACTTCTGAAGATACGAGCGGACTCCCTTCATGAAATTCTCCTCGCCCGTAAACGCCTCAAGCATTCGGATTACGCTCGCTCCTTTCCCGTAGCTGATATCGTCGAACACTTCCTCTATCTCACTTGGAGAGTTGACCTTTACTTCGATCGGATGAGTACTCAGGATAGAGTCTCGAATCATAGCGCCCGCCGTGTCTAGTCTGACGAACTCTTCCCACGTCTTCCAGTTGGGAAACATGGAGTGCTCGGCCTTTGCGGCCATGAAGGTCGCGAAGCTCTCGTTGAGCCAGAGATCGTCCCACCACTTCATCGTCACCAAGTTTCCAAACCATTGGTGGCTCACCTCGTGGGCGATGACCTCGGCCACTTGCTTCTTTATCCGAACACTACTATCCTTGTCGACGAGCAGGGCGATCTCTCGGAACGTAATCGCTCCCCAGTTCTCCATCGCCCCTGCGGCAAACTCTGGGACCGCGATCAGGTGAAGCTTCGGAAGAACATATTTTATTCCGAAATATTTGTTGAAGAACTGGACAGAGCCCTTCGCAACATCTAGAGGGAATCTCGCCCCTGAAGTCTTTCCCGGAACTGTAGCCACCGCGTATTCGACACCATCATGCTTCTCCTTGACCTCCTCAAACTTGCCCACTCCTAGATACAATAGGTAGGTGGACATGAGAGGAGTCTTCTGGAACTCAACAACCTTCTTGGAACCCTCAACTCTCGAGGAGGCAACAAGGGTGTTCGAGATTACGTCCAGATTCTTATCCGTCTTGATCGTGAGCTTGAATTCTGCTTTGTAGGCTGGATGGTCGACGCACGGAAGCATCCTCCTCGCCGACACCGCTTCAAACTGGGTCGAAGCGACATAGCCGCCATCGTACGCTGCCTTGTAGAGACCAACGAGCTTCTCCGAGATGACTCCTCGATAGTCAATGTCGAGGGTTCCCGAGAACTTTCCAGTCTTGACAATAAGATCATCTCCCCTTACTGAATGCTTTACGGGGCTGCCATCAGCCTTGACTTGGCCGATTTCCAGGTCGACGGCGTTAAGCTTAACGTCATTTTCGGATTCGACTTTTATCTTCACTCGACCATCGAAACGGAGGTTCGAGAAGTCAACGTCGAGGAAGATATCGTACGATTCCACATTCAAGGCGCGAGAACTTTTTGATTGTCCGGTAAAAGAGTTTCCAACGGGCTATTCTTATCCAGACCCGAGCGACGCTATCAGGGTAGCCATCCTTCGTCATGCCACCTCCTGATCAGGTGACGAGTCCGTGGAAAAGCCAACAATCCGCCCAGAAGCAATAACAATCCTGAAAGAATGCTCGGTGCAATTAGGAAGCCGAAATAAGACAGTATGATAACTGGACCTGGCAAGGAGCCCGTCTCGATGAACAGTGGAAGTGGGGAGGCAAGAATCCCTCCAACTAGCAGCAAAATCCCTCCAGCTCTCTTGGCAAAGAAATAGAGAAGACACCCAGTCAAACCGATCAGACTACCAGCCAGTAACGGCAACTCAAGAAAGGATTGGAGGAGAGGAAATCCACAAGAGCATCCAGAGGAGCCCAGACTCGCTAGAAAGTAAGCGTAAATGAGCCCAAGAATGCCTCCGGACAGTCCCACCAGTGAAGGAGATACACGCTTCATTCCTAGGCTCATATTGTAGTTCATTATGCCTGAAGAAACGTATAGCGCTATCCGACGCTGGGCATTACGAAGAGGATCTGAAGTTTCGGTTAGATGTACCCTTCACCCGACTGAAGCACCTAAAATATCCTGCTCACTTGCGAAATTCTTTGCAGTCGCACTTGTAGCCGAAGGTTGCATAGCCACACTTTGGGCTGTGAAGTGTCTTGTTGTGTCCGCAGTTGGTGCAATACTCTTGGCCTCCTACTTGGCTTGGGACTCCCTCGCTAGTTGGGCAGACTTTGTGGGCCATGTGATCTTCAAACTTGTTACGAGCAATCTTTGTCCTAATGATCACAACTTCGTCCTGTGGTAGTCTGATCGGCTTGTGACACTTGGGACAGAGGTTCATGCTCAATCAGATCAGCCTCGAAGCCTGCAAGTTGGATTGCGAGTGGGCCTTATGATTGTTGAGCTAACGAATCAGAACAACATGCTATAGGAGGATACATGCTAAATATCCTCTGAATTTGGCGATAAGAAGAGGGCAACAATTGCAGAGTTGGGTCGCCAGAAGATCATGGACGATTCTCATGGTTTCTGCCATGTCGATTGTACTCCTGTTGTTAGTAGGCAGAGTAAGCGCTGCCCCGTATGAACCTCCCCCGAATCAGAGTGCTTTCCCCGCTGCCGCAGTACCTTCATGGTTTGAGCCCGCAAGCAACGGCTGGATGCTGACTGCCGCAACGCTCGTTGGCCTGATGAGTCTGCCCGGATTAGCACTGTACTATGCGGGTCAAGCCAAGAAGAGATTCTCTGTTAACACTCTCTTCATGGTGTTCTACGCGTATGCCGCGGTGCTTGTAGTCTGGTTGGTTGCCGGGTATAACTTCGGTTTCGGCCCAGCAGGATTCAAGATCGGCTCGTATGGGATTCTAGGAATTCCTTTCCCAAGCCTGGCCGCAGCATTTGAAGGCGCTCAAGCCCTAGTTGGCCCTGCTCAAGTCGCGCTCAACATACCTAATTCAAATATTGTCTTCTTCCAGCTTGTATTTGCAGCAATAACCCCTGGACTCTTCGCTGGAGCCGTCATCGAGCGAATCAAATTCAAGGTCTGGATGGCTTTCGTTCCCCTTTGGTCGATCCTAGTATACAGTCCATTAGCGTATTGGATGTTCGCGGGGGGCTGGCTGAACCAGCTCGGGGCAGTCGATTTCTCCGGTGGCTACGTGATTCACCTCTCGGCTGGCATAACAGCCATCGCCGCGGCCCTTGCTGTCGGCCCAAGACTGGCCTCTGATAGAAGGATGAAACCCAACAGCCTAATTCTCGTCCTAGTTGGCACTGGAATCCTCTGGTTAGGCTGGAACGGTTTCAATGGAGGAGACCCATACGGGAGCACGATCGACGCAGCAATCGCGGTTCTAAACACGGAGTTAGCTGCCGCAGCAAGTGTAATCACGTGGATGCTGATGGATATGAAATTCCTACGAAAGTCTTCGTTACTAGGAGCAATGACAGGAGCAGTCACAGGACTGGTTGCAATCACCCCCGCGGCAGGTTATGTGGACGGATATGGTGCCCTTGTCATTGGCATCGCAGCCGGAATCACACCTTGGATTGCACTGAACAAGCTCATGCCAAAGCGGAAGCTCGATGATGCTTTAGGAGTCTTCTCGGGTCATGGAGTAGCTGGACTCACTGGAGGCCTGCTTACCGGAATCTTAGCTAACCCGGCGGTAACTCAATACGTCGCGCCGGGCCTCACTGGCGCATTGTTTGGCAACATTGACCAGTTAGGAGTACAAGCGCTCGCCGCGGGTGTCACTATCGTGTATGTGTTCGTCGTCTCCTACGGGCTTCTGAAACTCATAGGTCGCTTCACTCCTTTGCAGGAGAGCCCGGAGACTCTGAAGATTGGCGACGCTGCTATTCACGGAGAAATAGGATTGGACTTAGAGGACTGACAGTTAGGACCATTTCACGACGATTTCGATAATGCTTAGTCTTCTCGCCATTTGAAGAAGACGACGGCCAGCACGAAAACTATCGCTGACAGCGCGACCATTAGTTCGAGATCGAAGAGGGCTTGACCAAAGTTGTTGTAGATCATTACCTGGTTCAGCCCATCGATCAGATAGAACAACGGTAGCACGTGAGCCACGTTCTGTAGGTACATCGGCATTTGGCTAACTGGGAAGAAGGTCCCGGAGAGGAACATCATGGGGAATGTTATGAGGTTCCCCACCACCGCTGCCGACTCTACGCTCTTGCTTATCATTCCGACGAGCATTCCCAATGAGACGAAGAATAAGGGACCGATGACCAGGAAAGGAATAATCATCAACGCATAGTTGAGATGTGATCCGAACAGCGCGGCTCCAACCTGAGTCATCAGGACAAAGGAAATGATTCCGAGCACGACATACCAGATGAACTTCGATGTTAACCACTCGGTTTTCGTCAGCGGCGTGAGTGACAATTGCTTGAACAGTTTAGTTTTCTTGTATTCGCTGCTTATGTTTACCAGGCTGAACATGGGACTCGTCAAGACCGAGAACCCGACCAGTCCTGGTATGAGGAAGTCGATGTACTTGTACGATTGAGACTTGATGCTGAGCTGTTGAACTGAAATGCTGAGATGTGGGGATCCTCTTGTGTTGAAGCTGGTTACGATCCCGTTTACCGTCTCATACAAAATGGGGCTGGAGGTGTCAGCCGGATTGGCGTACACTGTGACGCTGACTGTAATATTGTGAGAATAGTCATAGGTGAAGTTCTGGGGAATCAGTACTCCCTGATTGGCCGAGTGGGCTAGAAGATACTGGGAGAGATTCTGGTCCTGACTGACGAGGGTCACGGTAGTCGTGCTGTTATTGTTCAGCGCGTGAACGAATGCCTGGCTGGCTAATCCATTCGGATCTTGGTTCTCCACGTAGACGTTGATGGGTCCGCCGCCGCCTCCCGAGAATATGGCGCCGAATAATAGAATTAGAATTATTGGGAAGACAAGGCTGAAGAAAAGGCCGATCTTGCTACGAGTGTATCCTCTGACAAAGACTTTGAGATCCGCCAAGATGCGGCTGGGATGTACCACTCTTGATCCCTAGTTGTTTTCCACGTTCGTCTCGCTCTTGTCAGATGGCCCTGTAATGGTTCCTCCCTCTTCTAGCGAACCACCGACAAGCTTTACGAATATGTCTTCGAGACTGTCCTGTCGTGTCCTAAGGTCTTTCCATGGAAGGCCCGAACTGTCGATGTTTGATAGGGCCGTGACGGCATCGCGCGTATTCCTTAGACGGACGCTGACAAGACCACTGCGATAAGTGACGTCAAAACCTGTTTTGTCCCTAACATAATCAGCCAGTCTCTGGTCGCCTCGAACCTCCAATCTTTCTCCTGAACCTTGTTTCTCAATAATCTCCGCGGGAGTCCCGTCGGTGATTATTTTCCCATGGTTCATTATTGCGACCCTGTCGGAGAGAAGCTCAGCCTCCTCCAGGTAGTGAGTTGTGAGCATAATGGTATGACCCTCCTTTTCTAATCCTCTTATTACGTCCCACATGTTGCGACGCGCCTGTGGGTCCAGACCGGTAGTAGGCTCGTCCAAGAACAGAAGTTCTGGGTTGTTCACAAGAGCGAGAGCGAGCCCAAGCTTCTGCTTCTGACCGCCGGACAGGTTCTCGAAATATACTTTTGACGCATCGTCCAAGATCACCTTTCTGAGTATCGCGTCAGCGTCAGTCTTTACCCCAAAGAGGGTTGAGTAGTAAATCACTGCTTCTCGAGGAGTTGCCTTTGGGAAGAATGTGAATCCTTGAGGTATGATTCCAAGTTTCTTGTGCAGTTCGTAACCCTTTGCCCAAGGATCATCTCCCAGAACACTCACAGTGCCCCCGTCTCGTTGCCGGAGACCCTCTAGAATCTCTATCGTAGTGGTCTTTCCTGCGCCGTTGGGACCGAGTAGCGAGAAGACCTCTCCCTTGCGGATCGAGAATGATATCCCGTCGACCGCTTTCAATGGTCCGTAGGATTTCTCGAGAGAGGAGACCTCGATCGCCGACATTTCCAGCCTGACTCCGTGGCTCGTTTCGTCACTATTTACACTCTGACCTGATTCTAGATTGAGAAAACTGTCTCTTCCATAGTGGGTTGCTTCGGCGACCTCATATTCCACTCCACTAGCGCTGAATCCGATGTTGCGGATAATCGCCGATGAGAGGGAGAAGCCTTCTGGAGTCCCTGACGCGTTACGATCGCTAGGGGTGTCCGTAGAGTACAGAGTCCTCGAAGTCGCGGACTATGTGGTAGGTTCCTACGCCATTGAGAGAAAATCCGTTAGGGACTTCGTCTCCTCACTCTACAGCGGGCGACTCTTCGACCAAGCTCATAGACTCGGCGAAGCATATGACGCAATATTTCTAATCGTTGAAGGGAGCCTCTGGGAGGAGATTCGAGGCGCCCGCAACCCTCGCTCATTATGGGGGGCCCTGATTTCATCAGTCCTCGACTTTGGACTCAACACATTTTTTGCACCCGATGAAAAACAGACCGCGCAATTTCTGATAACACTGGGAAGAGGTGGACGTCACAGGCGCGGTTCCGGAGGACCGCCCATGATTGTTAGGAAGCCGAGGACAGCGGACATGAAACGGGTCCAAGTGTCAATTCTCAGTTCTCTCCCGGGCATCGGTCCGAAGATGGCCGAACAGCTACTCACTCATTTCGGATCGTTGAGGAAGGTTTTCGCCGCCTCCACCACGGAAATGTCCGTAGGCGCACATCTCGGCAAAGCACGTGCCCTGAGCCTTGTCAAGCTCTTGGATGCGGGTTACAAGGGTTCAAAAACAGTACTCTCCCAAGCCAGCCTCAGCCAAGAGTAACAGCCCGTGACAAAACAGCCAACTTCCCTCCGCTACTACCGTGAGGCTTATGTGGAGATAATGGACCGGGTCAAGGATTCCATCGACCAAGTCGATGAGAAGGATATCTCTCGGTTCGTTGACTTGCTAGTCAAGGAGAGATCTCACAGAGTCTTAGTTCTCGGTGTTGGCAGGAGCGGTTTAATCGGGCGGGCCTTCGCTATGCGGTTGATGCATCTTGGCTTTAGTGTCTATGTGATGGGGGAGACTATAACACCCGCCATCGGGAAGGGCGATCTGGTCATAGCTATCTCGGGCTCGGGTAAGACCAAGCTCGCGATCACCGCTGCTGAGATCAGCGAGGAAGTAGGCGCTAAGGTCGTTGCGATTACATCATTTCCCGAGAACCAACTGGGTCAGATGGCTGACTATGTTGTGAAGGTTCGAGGACGGACCCAGATCGCGGAAGAGCGCGACTATTTCACCCGCCAGATTGCAGGAATTCATGAGCCCCTTGCACCTCTCGGAACAATCTTTGAGATCGCATGCCAAGTCTTTCTCGACAGTTTAGTCCCTGAACTGATGCACAAGCTCGGAGTCACAGAGAAACAGCTCAAGGGACGACATGCTACGATCGAATGAGGTGATGACCCATCGGACTGCTCTTGAAGGATTGTGAGTGGATAGTCACACAGGACCCGCAACGACACGTCCTACGAAACTCCTCTGTGCGGATGAACGATGGAAGAATAGAAGAGATTGGAAAAGTATCACCATTAGGAAAAGACGAAGTCATCGATTGCAAGAGGAAAGTATTGATCCCGGGACTCATCAATACCCACACTCACCTCGCCATGAGCCTCTTCCGAGGCTACGCGGACGACCTAGAGCTTCGAGAATGGCTTGAGAAGAAGATCTGGCCCTTGGAGGCACGCCTCATCGGGGAAATGTGCTACCATGGTGCGCTACTCGGCGGTCTGGAGATGACCCGGACCGGGACGACGTGTTTTGTCGACATGTACTTCCACATGGAGGATGTTGCCAGAGCGGTAAGCGAAGCGGGCCTTAGAGCGATTCTGTCGCCCGGTATGATAGACAAGCCTGACAAGGCAGGCACCGAACAAGAGCGACAAACAACGCTCAAGTTCCTAGATTACGTTCACAAACTACACAACCCACTGATCAACTTTGCTGTCGGTCCACATGCTCCATACACTTGCGGCCCAGAAACATTGCTCTGGGCACGAGACATCGCAGAAAAGGAAGATACTCTAGTCAACATTCACATTGCCGAGACCCGTGGAGAGCAGGCTCAGTTTGAGAAAGATGGAAAAGGCCGTGTTGCAGAGTATCTGGACAAGATTGGCTTTCTCGACAATCGAGTCTTAGCCGCCCACGGAGTCTGGCTAACAAAGAACGAGGTTAGACTGTTCGGCAAGAAAGGCGTCAGGGTCGCTCACTGTCCTGTCTCGAACATGAAGCTGGCTAGTGGAGGCACTGCTCCTGTGCCTGAGATGCTTGACGCTCGGGTCCCAGTTGGGCTGGGTACTGACGGACCCGCCAGCAACAACTCGCTGGACATGTTTGATACGATGAAGATGACAGCATTGGTCCACAAGAATTCCAGATGGGATTCCACGATCATGACCGCTCAGCAAGTATTGGACCTAGCGACTATTGGAGGCGCTCGCTGTATCGGACGCGAGAAAGACTTGGGCAGTATCGAAGTCGGCAAACGAGCGGATCTCGTCCTGCTAGACCTGCGAGACCCGAATATGATCCCAATTCATCAGAAGGAGACAGTCGTCTCCGACCTAGTCTATTCGGCAAACGGGCAAAACGTCGACACAACGATCGTGGAAGGCAAGCCCTTGATGGTCAATCGAAGATTCACGGCACTGGACCCAGAAAAAATCGGCGAAGAAGTAAGATCTTCAGTTGCTCGGCTTATGCCGTAGCGACGCCCTTTCTATGATCATACGACCGCGGTCCCCATGCCATTCGTTCCGGCTCCTCTCAATTTCGATGGTCTTCGAGAAATGAGGAGCGTCTAGGACAAAGCTCTCGTACTCTCCGCCCTCCCCCGTCAAGTGTATCCCGTGCACTTTCGACAGCTGCTCAAGCCGTGACCATTGCTGAACCCCGAGTTCTTGACCGAGCCACGATTCATCTAAGCCCGCGGCTGCGACGGCCACCAGCACTATTCGAAAACCAGCTTTCTTTAGATCCTCGACGAGCAGTCTCGGATTCTTATGCCAGAGAGGAGCGTAACTCTTTAGCCCAATCGCATCACACATGTTGTCAATCCTTGACTTCTGATAATCGCTCGCGATAGCACCAGAGACGACGCCAGTTATCCCATGCCTAGCTTTCATCGCGGCCAAAGCGATCTGCAGATCCGCCATCTCATCATCGTCTCTTATTTCCACTACATTTAGTGACAGCTCCATCGCTTGAGCTTGGAGACGGGTCCATCCGACATTAGGGTGGTGAAACATATCGGAGTCTGCAGAACTGGGTTTTACTGTTACTAGGTTCACGTCCCAACCTTGATGCTGGACAACCCAGGTCGCGTAGGAGCTATCCTTTCCACCGCTGAACAAGACAGCAACGCGAAGAGTCATCTCGACTACTCCATTTCGTAACGTGCCTTGTTTTCGAACTGTTTATCGTACAATTGCTGAAGCCGCTGCAACGTGTCCGCATCGTCCGGTCTCTTATCATCTCGGAAGCGAGATATTCGAGCAAATCTCAATGCGAATCCCGACTTGTAGCGCGGGCTTTTCTGGATCTCGTTATAGGCCACTTCTGCCACGATAGCAGGCTTGACGTAGACAGTGTAGCGGCCATCTCTCGTCCTAAGCTCCTGTAGTCGTTTCGTGATATTCTCAAACTCTACGTCTGTTAGTCCCTTGAACGTCTTCCCAATCACTAGGAACTCGCCAGTATCTTCGTCCCTCACTGCAAGGTGGTAGTTGCTCAGCCAGCCAACCCTTCGCCCGCTCCCCCAGTCAGCCGCAACAATAACGACGTCCAGCTTGTCTGCTGGTTTGATCTTGAACCATTTCTTTCCACGAGCCCCTATAGAATAGTTGCTGGATAGTGACTTGGCCATTAGACCCTCGTGTCCCTCCTTCAACGCGGAGCGCATGAAGCTCTCCACCTTGTCAACATCCGATGTTATGATTCTCGGGGCGAGGCGTTCTTCCGGCACAATCTCGGAGAGAGTCTTCCAGCGCTCAGTGTACGGCTGATCGATCAGGGTCTTGCCATCGACTTGGAGCGCGTCGAAGAGGTAGAGTTTGAGAGGAATCTTAGCTGTCATACCCTCGATTTCATGGACTCGCCGAAATCTTCTCATCAGATCCTGGAACGGTACCGGTTTTCCGCCTGTCCCGATCGCGACAACCTCTCCTTCGATGAGAAACTCTGACGATTTCACCTGCTTCCTGGCAAAGTCGACAATCTCGGGAATACTATCGGTCACATCGGTCAATCTTCTGCTGAAGATGCGGATTCTGTCGTCTTTACGATGAATCTGAATTCTAGCTCCGTCAAACTTGTATTCGAAAGCGGTTCCATCCTTGTGCTCGGCCAGAGCTTGACCAGCATCATCTGCCATTTCAGCCAGCATAGGTTTGACCGGAACGAATAGTCGGAGACTGATTCTCGCTAACGCCACCGAACCGTTGGACATTGCGAGGCTTGCGACATCTCCAATGTCCCCGTGAAGCATATGGGCTCTCCGAACCAGTTCCCTAGAGACTCCCGACGCGTCCGCAATAGCATCTAGCAGGACGCCTTCTACGACTCCGATTCGCATTTCTCCGAGCATCATCCTTGTTAGAAATTCTGCCTCGACCGGGGAGGCTTGTGTGAGAATGGTCTGGAGGATACTCATCTTCCGTTCCCGCGACTTTGACCCTGACACTTCCGCAATTCTAGATAGTGTCCTGTAGACGTCGCTCATCGTCAATGGATGCTCGGTGAGTTTCTTCTGTCCAAGATTCCTACTTGCGTCTGACACTGTCGCGTAGCTGATTTCCAGAACTCTCGGATCGGATTCGGGGAATGACTTTCCCGCGAGGAAGAGTGTCGCCAATGAAACTTCTTCGGTGCTGATTGACTTGAGGAAAGTACTGATCAAAGCGATCTTCTCATTTCTCTTGCTAGTGGCTTCAACTCTCCGGCAGAGCTGAGCTAATTCGAGAAATGGAGTTGCTTTCGTCAACCTATCCACCGTCCAAGCTGGGAGTCGACCTTTGACCGAGACTCCACAAGCCTGGCCGCTACCTTTTCAACTCGATCTCTTGCAAACGCTCTTTCGTTGCAGAGAAACTCTATGATCCCATCGCGGTCCGGACTCGCCAACTTCAACGAATAATTCTCTAGCACGTGAGGGTGGAGGAAAATGTTACGGACCTCGTCCAGATCGTCTGGCAGTCCACTTCGAATCTGGTCAGGAAACTTTTCAGCGGCCCCGTACTTCCGAACTAGGGCTAAGCCTTTCTTGGGTCCGATACCCATTACACCCTCATTGAAGTCCGTCCCGACGAGCAATGCGAGGTCTACCAGTTGTTCTCGACTGATTCCAAGCTCCTCAAGATTATCCGCCAGATTGACCAGTTCTGGAATCAGAGGTCTCGACGTTTTCTTGGCAGGAAGATACTCTTTCCCAGTCAGGGTCAGGTACCTGGCCAGGATCGGCGCTCCGAATAGGAGACAGTCGTAATCTTTGCTTCCGACCGCCCAGACATCGCCCTTCGCTGCCATGAAGCTGGCCTGTGCCTCCCCGTCTTCTAGGGCTTCAAGCCAGGGAATGCCCATGAGAGACAATAATCGCTTAGAATCAGCCAAGACTTCCCCTGTCACTCTTCCAGTCATCACAACCTTGGACCATGCGCGCGAATAGTCCTTCGAAGCAGTGGCCTCAACATACTCTGCTTGCGCTTTCTGCTGAACCCTTCTCCTCGCCTCTATCGTGGCTCTCTTCAAAGGGTTCGGCCGTCCGTCGAATACGAACACGGGACGAAGCTTGTAATCGGTAACTAGCCGGCTCGTCCGAGTCAGCAGCCCGATTAGGTGAGAAGTGACTCTTCCATCCGGATCCGTGAACAAGCTTCCATCTGGTCTCCGGATTAGGGCAAGGAACTGGTGGAGTTCGATGCTGGCATCAACGGCGAAGGACTTGCCGTAGAGCGCTTTGAACGAGGTCTGTTCTCTCTTCAGAATAGGGGTCAGCAGGACTCCCAAAACACGTATCCTGAGCGAACTCTATCACAGAAGATGTAGTCCGACTCTCTTAAGCTCAGCCAAGTCCGATCAGCATCCCGTGGGGATGCAGAAAGAGATCTCTACAAAATGGGTAACACGGAAACGTGCCTAGCCATTAGCTGGCTGACCCGAACTCCTAGCTGAGTTTTCTTAGTTGTTTCCTACTGGGCTTGGCTCGGAGGGAGAGCTGGGGCTGAAGGGCTCTTGTGGAAAGACGAACGAGCCAGGCTCGTGAGAAGGTTTCGGCGATTCGGGTCCATTTTCTAGGTTAGGAGAGCCTTTCTTGTGAGAGGCGCCTGTCTTGTGTGGTGTGCTGGTCTTGTTTGCCCGAGAAGTTGTCTTCTTCGAGTTTGCGTTTGTCTTGTTAGTCTTACCAGAAGAGGATCTTAGTCTCTGAACTTCCTTCCGGAGGTTCTCGATTTCTCTCGCAGCATAGCTCAAGTCAGCGGCTAATTCTGAGGCCAGTTTGTTGAATGTGCGGGCAAGCTCTTGTATGACTTGCCTTGTCCGGTTAGGTTCCATTGGCATAGCGAATGCATCAAGAGCGGGCTAGTGTAAATCTGCTGTAACTATCGAATGATTGTGTCAGAACATCTTCAGGGGAAGCACTCTCTACCCTCGGATAATTCTTGTCGGGAATCGCGTGGAGAGAACCACCTAGTCTAGAATCGGGATTTTTCCGTGTTCACTTAAGCGTAGACTGTAACTTGTGCCCGACGGGTTTCAGCTCATGAGCCGTTAGTATTCATTACGATCAGGTTCTTCTTAGGCGAAGGTTGATGAGAACTGGGAGAAAAATTGGTCCTCTTCTCCTGGGTCTCTTTGTCGGCCTGAGCATAATAGCAGCTATGGGCGTAACTCCCGCACATGCGAGGGGCACCGGTCCAACATATTCGTGCACAGTATCAGTAACCTACACGACCAACACGTTCTACGTGAAGACGACAGTCCAAGCCTCTGGGGGCTACCTACCGGGCCCGAGCGAGAAGGACAATGTCAAAGCGTACGTCAACGGCGTCCTCTATAACACCCAATCTTCGACATACTCCATAGGAACGAACGTCGCATCGACCACTGTAACCATACCCGTATCGTCGAACGGTTCGGGATCTTACACCTTCCAGTCTGCCATACTCAACAGCAAAGGGGTCCAGCTGACCAGCTGTACTGGGACCTATACTCTGTAACCGAACCTTCCAACCTCCCACCTCTTTTTTCTCCGCAATCACAGAAGACTATGCTAGACTATGACTTGAACAGACCGATGGGCACTCGTTGTTTTCGCATAACTATGCCCTTTCCTTGGACGATCTCAAATCCAGTCTCGACACTTGACGTTTGACGCGCAGCCATCTTCTTCACCTGCAGAGTCCTCTTCAGACCGCTCGCTCTCTTAATCAGATTCAATTCTATCACACCATCTGCCAATGCCTCGATCTTGGACCGGGCCTCTTCGGGAATCGAGCCTTTAGTAGCGGCGAATATGAAAATCCCACCAACGTTCTTGATCTTCGCGCCCAGCACTTGCAGAAAGTTGACGCAATCCTTAGCCGCTGCAGCGTTGAATATCGGCGTGACAGAGTCAAGAAATATCGTGACAGGCCCTTTCGCCTTCTCGATCATCCGAGATACCTGGATACTCACCTCAGTGAAATCGGTTGGATCCCTGATGAGCGAGCCCTCGACTCCCGCTAGCGCCGAGTAGCAGTCGAGGATCGTGAGCTGACCGCTCTTGAGATACTCCACAATTTCCCATCCCATGTCGCGCATTCTCCGTGTAACTTCTGCTGGGAAGGCGTCGTACGAGAGGAGGCTACAGAATTTGCCTTTCAAGAGGTCACGGTACAAGAGCTGTAGGGCCATCGTCGTCGACCCTGCTCCCGAGTCGGACATTATCATCAGAGTGGTCGGCGGCTGCATCTCGCCTCCGGTGAGCTTGAAGAGATCGTCGAAAGGACCGGTGGTAGAATTGAACCGTTTTAGAAAGATTCCAGTTCCTAGACCGCCTCCAAGTACGATGGCTGCGATTGCAAAGTAGAACGGATTGATAGTAACCTGGTTCTGTGGCTGGTGAACAACAAAGCGATAGTTGTTCGTCGCAGTTGGCCCCGTATTACCGTAGCTATCGTTCAGACTCTGTGCTGGGAAAACCAGCTCCCAAGAGCCAGACGGATCGGAACTTGACACTTGGAATCCTGAGGGAGTATAGAACAGATTTCGATTCGGGTCATAGATGCTTGAGAGAGTCGTAGACGACGCGCCAGATGGATCTTCGACGTGAATCGTGAAGGATCCTGTTGTTAGGAAGCCTCCAGTAGGATAGGACACAGTAAATGAAACGTAGAGAGTATCTCCAGGTGAGAAGTCGGCTGTTGGAGTGCCGTACTCATTGTAAGTTGAGAGACTTAGGACTTGTAGCTGTTCGGGGCTTACAGTGACAACGCTACTGTAGGTTCCAAGATTGTTGGTAGTGCTCGGCGTTGGGCTATAAGCGGTAGCGGTTATGTTCCATGATCCTAGAGGATCACTTCTCTGGACCTGGTAGGACCCTGAGTAGGTTCCAGTGGGCGTTGTAGGAGCGACTACAAGTTGGCCCCCTGCTGGAGTGGACGCTTTGACCTCAGCGTCTGAGATGGGGCCGTTAACACCAGTGACCGTCACCGCAAAATTTACCGTTGTTCCGCGTTGGATATTGGCGCCTTGTGTCGGGGTGATGATCCGGACAGTCAAGAGATTGGTCACTGTGAACTTTGCCGATGGAAGGCCTGTGACGGATTTTGGCGCTGTTTCGACGACCGTTACGTTATAGCTTCCAGGCAGGTCGGTCTGGGCTGTTCCGGTAGTGGCAGTCCACCCTATCGAATTCGTAGGATAAGTGAGAACCTGCGTGCCCGCCCCAGTGGCGTCTGTGCCAAATGACTCGTCCACGTATGCTTGGCCTACGCCAGCTCCCCCTGGTTTTGTCACCGTGAATCTGAAAGTGTAAGCGGTGTTCGCGGTCCCTCCAGTTATTGTGAAGGTGATTATCACATTGCCCTCTTCTTCGTTGAGAGTTGAAGGCGACGTTCCGAGAGTGTAGGAGGGGCCGGCCGGTGCACGCACGCTCGTCACGACCAGCGCGCCAAGAAACAACATAGTGAAGGAGAAGGCTAGGAATAGAGTGGCGCTTTTCATCAAGGTCATTCGAGTCCGAGCTACCGCTGGTTCTTCCCGCAACCCAACATTCGTAGGTTCGAACCCGCTTGACGATTCTCGAGTCAGGAAGGCTTGTGTAACCGATGAAAAAGACGGTCAGTTACAACGCTCGATGCCAAGCTTAACATCTGCATCTGGAACAATTGCTCCAGGCCGGCTTCTAGTCGAATAATCTATCGTCGGCAACAAAGCGATATCCACTCGACCTCATGAATAAATAATCGTTCATTATTTTTCCGCGGTCAATGTCGCACCGCCTGCGCCTATTGGCCTGTGTCGTAATATTCTCTTCAATTCTGGGATACGCTAACCTCTCCAATTTTGCGTCCGAACCGCATTCGCAGCCCACCCTTGTCACGCAGAGTCCTGTTGCCGGCGCATACTTCGATCACTTGGTCGTAATAATGATGGAAAATGAGGGCATTTACGATATCTGTCAGAGCAATCCGCCCCCCTGCAACGGCTCCAACGCCCCCTACATGTCAGGACTCGCAAACAGCTACGGGATAAGCGAACAGTATCTCTCGCTCATTGGGACCAGCTGGCCAGACTACTATGGAATTCTCGGCGCCTCGATCTATGGCTGCCCATCAAACTGCTATCCGCCACCGGGATCAATCACAGCTACAAATCTGGTTGACCGATTCGAGGCAGCAGGACTAACCTGGAAGGGCTACATGGAAAACCAGAATGTTGCTGCAGGTTGCGACACCAGCAGTCATACTCCTTACGAGGCAATTCACAACGGTTTCATCTTATTCCAGGATGTCACATCTAATGCGGCCCGCTGCAATAACATCGTCCTCGCAAACCCTAGCGGTTGTGGCGTTACCGACTGCACTCTAGTTAATGATCTCAATTCGAACTCGGCTCCAAACTTCATGTGGCTGACACCAAACGATTGCAACGATATGAAGGCTGCAAGCGGCTGCTCGAACGGCTGCACGTCAGCCGAGAGCAACACTTGCATCAGCGAGGGAGACAGGTACCTGAGTAGTGTAATCCCTAGCATTCTGAACAGCAACACGTTCAAGAACACGAGAGCAGCATTGGTCGTGACCTTCGACGAAGGTAACGGGTACTGTCCCCTAAACGGTGGATCCGAGGACTGTTTGTACACTGTCTGGGCAGGTCCTGCAGCCAAGACAAGCTTCGCATCTACAACCAAGTATAACCACTACTCCCTGACGAAAACGATCGAAGCAAACTGGAACCTACAAGGCCTCACCAGCAATGACGCCGGAGCCTCCGGGATGACAGAATTTCTCAAAACTACTACTCAGTCGGCAGATTTCGCAATCTCGGCCAGTCCTTCCTCCTTAACAGCCACGTCTGGTTCATCGGTATCCACAACGATCAAAGTTGACAGCCTAAACGGTTTCACCGCCACAGTGAACCTTTCAGCGAGCTCGTCACCGGCCGGACCCACGATCTCAATCAGTCCAGCCAGCGTCACACTGTCCTCGGGTAGTAGTGCTACTTCAAGCCTGACGGTATCAACCCAGTCCTCAACACCATCAGGAACCTATGCCATAACCCTGAACGGATCCAACGGCAGCCTATCACACTCCACGACCATACCATTGACCGTTTCGTCAGGCACTTCGACGGGCGACTTTTCGATCTCAGCAAGCCCATCATCTGTCAGCCTAATTCGAGGCTCATCAACGACAAGCAAAATTACCCTCAACAGCCTAAGCGGCTTCTCGGGAACGATACAACTCTCAATGTCCACTTCTTCTGGAAGTCTCAGGGCCTCCCTAAGTACTTCTTCGATAGTCCTGACTTCGGGTGGATCGGCCACCTCAACACTTACTCTAAGGACCGGCCACAGAGCGCCAATCGGAACTTACAAGGTTACTCTGACAGGCACGAGCGGATCATTGTCCCATTCTGTCACAATAACCGTTCAAGTCATAGCATAACAAGGATCTCCGACAAAGCCGATTGCACGGGCAGTACATGTACGCAGCGTGCGCTAGCGCGAAAGACGATACTCTGTCGAATAATTGCGGTAAAGAAAAAAACTGGGTTCGGGACAGGTGACTCGGAGCCTGCTCCACTTCCGGGCTAGTTCTTCTTGCCCAGATTGTGGTGCTTCACGTATGCCCAGATTCTCTTGGTCATTTCAGAGGGCGAAATCTTCTGGCCCTCCCGGCCACCGAGTACGGTAGCTAGGGCGGAGTCAAGTTCGATCCCGTAACCTCCGAATGATGCTTTCTTATTTGGCGTCAGGTTCACCTCCCTGAACCGAAATACATGGCTTACCAGACACAGCACACCTGAACTGTTCAGAAATCCGCATTGTAACTCGAAGAGCAATAGCGGTCGTTACAGTTATGGCCGATTTCCCATCAGGTGGACAGAGCCTGAAATCTGAAAAGCCTGCTTCGCCACACTAGCGACCGTCTTCTCTTCGCTATCACATTCTAGAACACGGGCACCTTGTAATGTAAGAAGACCCATATCGACAACAGAATCGCCGCCGCCGAGACACCTATCACGGCATAATCCGAGGCCTTCAGCTGCAGCTGGAACAGCGAGGTTCTACCCTCCTTACCCGGGAACCCTCTCGACTCCAAGGCCTCCGCCAACTCCAGACTTCTACGAATCGCTATCAACAGCAAAGGGATCAGAATGGGAATATAATTACGGATTCTTCGGAACAAGTTTCCTTTGTCCAATTCGAGCCCGCGAGATCTCTGAGCGTCGACAACCGTCTGAGCGTCTACTGCGAGCGTTGGAACCAGCCGCACCGCTGTCGTGAAAGTGAACGAGAGCGCGTTAGGATATCCAAGCCATTTCCGAGAGAGCCATCGAACCGCTCCAATCCGGTCCAACGCGAGGCCGAGATCGTCGGGGGATGTTGTCATGAAGAAGAGGCTAAACGCTGTCAACAATACGAGAAATCTGAGCGTAAGGGCGATTGCTGAGAAGATTGAGCCGGTGAAGTAGTTGACGACGAAAATCAGGGCGGACAGGAAGATGCCCGCTCTGAGGGAGAGAGCCCACCTTCGGGCAACTCGTCCTATAAACATCAAGGGAATCTGGGAAGCTAGCAGAATAATCATGACCCATACGCTGGCAAAGAGAAGTGCTGGAGTCAGGACTGCGATAACGAGCAGGAACTTTGTTCGAGGATCCAGGAGATGAATGGGAGTCTTGAGACTCGAGAACTTGAAGCCTTCAAGGGTTCTAAGGGACAGTCGCTTTCGCCTCGCTGAGCTTCTCCTCGAGAAGAATTCGGGCCCGGTGAACATCCACGACATCTCGGGGCAAGCCGTACTTTGACAGTGTTCCGAAGAGCCGGCTCATCTGAGGTTTCACGAGAGACACGCGGCTGACCATCTCGTCCTTGGACAAGACAGAGTCGGCGGGACCGGTGGCTACGATCTCTCCTTTTGACAAGAGTATTACTTTCGGGTTTGACTCGGCCACGAACTCGACATCATGGGTTATCATAACGACTGCCTTGCCCTGTGAGTAGAGCTGGAGGATGAAGTTCCTCAAACGCTCCTTCTGTAGATAATCCTGGCCGATCGTCGGCTCGTCCAGAATCAGATAATCAGGCTCTGAAGCGAGGATCGAGGCTAGCGCAACCCTCTTCCGCTCACCTCCGCTGAGAAGGAACGGCGATGTGTCTTTGTATTCCGTCAGGCCTAGGGCTTCGAGTGTGCGCTCTACTTGTTTCTCAATGACCTCGGGCTGATAGCCGAAGTTCTTGAGTCCGAAAGCGACTTCATCCTTGACCGTTTCTGAGAAGAGTAGATGGTCAGGGTTCTGGAAGACCAGACCAACCTTGCGCGCAAGTTGAGCGACGCTGACCTTCTTCGTGTCTTGATCGTCGACTAGAACTCGACCCTGAGAGGGCTTCAATAGTCCGTTCATTTGTTTGGCGAGGGTTGTCTTGCCTGCTCCGTTCTCGCCCATTATCGCTACAAAGTCGCCGCCTTGAATGTTCAAGTTGATGTTGTTGAGTGCAAGCAGTCCGCTCGGATATCTGAATGAGACGTGCTCTAGCGTGATCAATCGGTCATCAGGCTCGACAGGGCAGAGGCGGCGTCTTCAACGTGGGTTGGAACTTTCCCCTTTACGAGACCGTCGGTTCTCAGCATTGACCAGAGTAGGCTGACACGTGGGACTCCTACTCCCAGCGCTTCCAGTGTGTCAAACTTTTCGTCCAGGACTTGTTCTAGGTTGCCGTCTGCCACGATCCTTCCAGCGTCCATGACAACAATTCTCTCTGCGTACCTTGCAACCAAGTCTAGACGGTGCTCCACTACTACAATCGTCAGGCCGAGTTCCTTGCGAAGATCATCGGCGGCCTGCATGACATCCTCAGCCGTGTGTGGGTCGAGGAAGGACGTGGGCTCGTCCAGGACGATAATGTTCGGCTTCATCGCCAGGACGCCAGCGAGCGCTACTCGTTGCTGTTGTCCTCCTGAAAGCTCGTAGGGAGCGAGATCCTTGAGTGACCGAGTGCTCGTGATGTTCATCGCCTCATCGACCCTCGCCCGAATCTCTTCTCTTGTGAGTCCCAGGTTCTCTGGCCCGAACGCGATATCTTTCTCCACACTCAACGCGAACAGCTGGTTCTCCGGGTTCTGGAAAACGTAGCCGACCTCTCGTGACAGTTCGCTTGTCGGCTGTGTGGTGACGTCGAGCCCGCCGACGATCAGCTCGCCGGTCCATTCACCTTGGTAAAAATTGGGAATCAATCCATTTAGACAGCGGCATAGGCTGGTTTTGCCACAGCCGCTTGGGCCCGTGAGCAGTATGAACTCTCTCTCTCTGATTGAGAGGTCTATTTCTTGGATGGCTGGCTTCTTAGCCCCAGTGTACTTGAATCCGAGATTTCTTGCGGCGATGATCTCTCGGGAGGCTTGGGACAATACTTGTCACTCTTGTTAGCTAATTTCTGCGACCTTGGTCGCGGGTTATATTAGGTCTGGAAGGGGCCGAGAGATTCTTTCAGAGCTTCAATGCAAGTCTTCAGAACATCCTCAGGCTGACCTGGCGCGGTCAGACCGGCAGCTGTCGCGTGTCCACCCCCAACCCCGCCTGTTTTTTTCCCGATTGGGATCGACACGTCCCTGGCTAGATGGACTCCTGTCTTTCTGTAAAAGTCCTCCGTTGCTCTCATATTCACGCGAGTCTTCTCTTTGGATTCCCCTGCGACAAATGAGACGTGTGCGCCGATCGCAAGTAGTGCCCTCGCGGCAGATGACTGGTATGACCCGAGTTCGGATGTGGCCACTATCCATTCCCCGATCATTACGATCTCTGACCTCCCAGCGGCTTTGAGTCGGGCAACTCGTTCCGACCTGCTCATCGGGTTAGAGAGCATTTCGGAGAGCCGCCTGGGGTCCGCGCCTGCCCTCACTAAGCCAGCTGCTATGTCAAAGGTTGATTCTGTGGCTAGCAAGAAATGTTTTGTCTCAACGAACATTGCAGCGAGCAGTGCTCTTGCTTCTAGGGCGCCGAGTTCGATCTTGGATGCTTGCCAGAGTCTGAAGACAACTTCGGCTGCGGCAGCTGCTGACTCGTCAATGATCATCTGCGAGGCGACTTTCATTGTGTCCGGGTGTGGGTGGTGATGGTCAACTACGACAATCGGGGTTCCCGTCTGCAGAAGCTTCTCTCCCTCGGTTCCAAGTTGGTCTAGAGTGTTTGTGTCAACGAGGATCGCAAGGTCAAGCTTTGCTGGGAGTTTGTCGTCGGGAACTGTGATTCCCAAGTTTTCTAGCAATTGCTTAGTTGACGCACTAACTCCTTCTGGGCAGACTATCTTGGTCTTGGTTGAGGGTACGAGTTCATGCATCAGTGTCTGGAGCGCGAACGATGAGCACGTCGCGTCGGGGTCGGCATTCTGGTGACAGAAGAACGCGACTCCCTCCGCGCCCGTCACACGTGAGAGTAAAGAGCTGAGCTGATTGTTCCAGTCCGGCTGGTTCTTTGTTTGCGTCAGATGAGATTCTTCTTAGTTGGCCGAGCCGGGTCTCAGCTTTTCCTGTAGCTTCTCTTGGAGTTCTTTCATCCGCTCTTTCGTTCTTTCCTCCTGTCTTCCGAGCACAGTTATCCTTGTTCCGAGGAGCTCTTTCCTCTCCTTCAGTTCTGCTAGCAATGCTTGCCTTTCGGATTTTATGAGGAGGCTTCCCACGCTCTTGTACACTGGTACCTGGTCAGTTACCTTTTCGAGTTCAGCAAGAGCCTTGTCTGTTTCTGATGTTTCTATTTCCAGCTGTTGTTTCTGGGATACAACTGCTTGCAGCGTCTGTTGCATTTGTTGTAGTCTTGCCAGCTGCTCTTGTAGCTGTGGTGGTAGTTCTACCTCTTCGGTCAATCTGTTTTCCCAGTCGTTTGCTGATTCTGGTTCGGGTTGTCTGCCCTATAAAAGGGTGCGACAACATTGAGGGTCTTCAATGCCACTGAGACGAATCTCAGAAAGGTGTTGGACGCGGCCCTCAACGCAACAATGTCGTCAGCTTTGATGTTCAATTCGAGAATGTGATCCTTTCGGTCGACTCTTGTCTGTGATCGGAATCCTGGCGTTTGTCTGGTTTCCGGGAGGAGGGAGTTGTAGACTGTTTCGGCCAACTTTTGTGATGGGAAGCTGATATGGATCGTGATTTCTGCCTGAGGCTTAGACTTGCTAGTTGTCCGTTGCAGGTTCCGAGTCTGCGGGCTGTTCTTCCTGGGTCTTCTCTTCAACTGTTTCAGGAGCCTCGGCGGCTGGTTTCTTTCGTCGAGCACGTGGCTTTTTCGCGGGTAGTATCAACGGGGCGGCGACTCTTGCGCCTGCTCTGAGGCTGTCGAGTTCGGTGGATAAGGTGGACGGACTCATCAGTCCTCTCGTTGCTCTGGCGGCGATTTCGCCTAGTTTGGTTGTGGGTGTGTAGGCTCCGCCGGCGAACTTGAATCCGCACTTATGGCAATGCCAGACTCCGACGCTAAATCGTTTTACTGTCTGGAAGTTGCACCGGGGGCATTCGTGTTTTGACCTGAGACCCGAGACTATCTCAATGTACTGGCGTCGTGCGACTGTGCCGTATCTTGCACCGAAGCCGCCGGCGAGTCCGACTTTTCTTGGCATCAGCCTTTCGCCGCAGCCATTATCTTGGCCCGGTTTTCTGCCGCTTTTCCGACGGCCATTTGGACAACCTTTCTGACCTCGTCAGGCGTGAAGCCGTTGAGTCCTCCTTTTTGCATGGCGCAGATGTCGCCGTTCTTGTCTATTGTGACCGTGAGTCTCGCGTTCATTACCTGTTCTTCCTGTAGCGACGGGTCTACTATGATGTTCTTGTCTATTTTTGCGAAAGTGACGGCGACGGGGTAGTTGTTGAGTGGTAGTTGATGTTGGCCGCCTTTCATGATGACTTCGTCTCCTTTGACTTCCATCTTGGCCACCTTTGAAGTTACGAGTGCTGCGAGGGCGGCCATGGCGGCAGCGTCGATCAGGTTCCCGTCGTGATCGAGAACGTAAATGTCGACGTAGACAACTTGGACTTTCTTTCCCTTTTGTATGACGAGTGATTTCATATCCACCGCCTTGGATTCTCTGATTCCTCTGTCGACGACTCTAGAGAGTTCTATGGCGGCTTCACTGGGGGGTCCGGCTTCGAATGATGGGGAAGCAAGTGGCACTAGCTCGCAGTTGACTGTAAGCACTCCTTCGTCGGGTGTATCTGGGAATGGTTCGCCGGTTTCGATCTTGATCCCGGCGAGGATCCTCGATTTGCCGAGGTATACTTGTGCGGAACCGTTTGCTTTTTCAATTATTCCTGTTTGTATCTGGATCTCTCTGTAGCTCTCGGGGGTTCGTTCATCTAGTCTTTTGCCCTTGGCAATGAGATCGGAGACGGTCTTCTGTTCCAGCCTTGCTACGGGAGGTAGCTGGGGGGTGGCTGACACTAGGCCACTACCTCTGCTTCTTCCCTTTCTTCAGGAGCTTCCCTCATCGTCGCATACTTCTTCTTCAGTGCGTCCCGCTGCATACCGTGGAGAGTCTTACAGGCGTCTAGGGCCATTGAGAAGCCGTGCTCAAACTCTGAGAGCGTTAGATGTCCGTCCATCTGTAGAAGCGTTACCAGACCCGCGTTTGGAACGAGAGCAACTGGTATGTCTGCCTCTCCGTACTTGTCCTCTGCATCCGAGAGATCCAGCGCCAGCTTGCCCTGAATCTTGCCTACTGCACAGGCGGCAACCATCTCTCTCATCGGTATCCCTGCGTCAGCCAGGGCGAGTGATGCGGCTGTGATTCCTGCACAGCGTGATCCGCCGTCGGATTGCAATACCTCGACAAAGACGTCGATAGTGGTTCTGGGGTATAGATCGGTTAGCACGACTGGTTCCAGGGATTCCCGGATTACCTTCGACAATTCCATTTCCCGTCGTGATGGAGCTGGAGATTTTCGCTCGTCGACCGAGAAGGGAGCCATGTGGTATCTGCAGCGGATCACTGCCCGTTCTGGCATGGCAATATGCTTGGGGTGTGCTTCTCGGGGCCCGTAGACCGCTGCTAGAATCTTGTTCTTTCCTTGCTCGATGTAGGCGGAACCGTCCGCCTTGTCGAGTACTCCTACTTCGAGTTTGATGGGCCGGAGCTCGTCTAGGCGGCGGCCGTCGATTCTCAGGCCCTTATCGTCGATCAGTTTTTCAGGCTGTTTGGGTTCCGGCAACTTGTTCAACCATTTTCGATCTTGATATCATATCCCGTATTCGGTCCGTTAGTCCTCTGGTATGAGCTTCACGTTCGACCATGTATATGGCTTCTACCGCGACCCGCTCGGCGTCTGGGGATTTGCCCCATACCAAGACGACGCCGTTCTGACCCACTGTTATCTGGCAGTCAGTCTCCTTCTTGAGCATACTGATCATCGACCCCTTCCGTCCGATTAGCCGGGGGATTTTGGCGGCGCTGATCTCCACTACCCTTCCTGAGGCTACTTTTCCGAGGCCGGGCCCTTTCACCGTGAGCAGAGGGTCTCTGGTCCGATCGAACGCTAGAATCTCTGCGAGAACCATGTCTCCGACATCGAAGCTAGTCGACAGGTCACGTCTTCGGGGCCCTCGAGGGCCAGGTGTCTCTGAAGCCGGAAGCATTGCCTCGTAGGGAGCTCGAATGTCAACCGACCATCCAGATAATCCGATGTCGACTATTCTACCAGCAACAAGGTCGCCGGCTCTTGGAATATATCCACCTTTCAAGGGGACTACGAATACTCGATTTCCGTCAATCTCCAGTATCCCTATGCTGTCAGAGAAGATCTTTGTCCCTAGGCGGTAGGCATTATCGCCGAGGAGATGGTCGCCTTCGGCAAGGAGTTCTCCCGGCGCCACCACTTGTTTCGGCTCTGCTACTAAGACCATGTACTATCCCTCTAGGTCAAGACCTTCGTCTGAATTGTTCCCTGCGTCAATTTGCCAATCTTCTCAATGAATGAGCCATACATGCCCGCGGGCATTTCTACTACCGCTACAAGTGATCCGTCAGGCTGCCACTCTTCTCGACTCACATTTCCAAAACTCTTGAACGCGTTATACGCTCTTGCGGCGTGTTCCGCGAAAACCTTTACCGCAATTCGCATCTGCTCGATCTTCAAGGGTAAAATCGGCCTGAGTTCCTCGATGACCTGTTTAGCCTGTTCCTCAGCGCTCTTGTAGGGGTCTATTGAGAGACGGACCTGGCTCATTGCCTGCTCGATTCTGAGCGGTGGATGTGGTGTTCCAGTCCGGGGATCTAGCGCGTTCCTTGAGATGATTGAGACAATCTGCTTCCTCTTGTCCTCGACGAGCTGACGTCTCTGTTCAGTGGTGAGCTGGAGCTCTCCACTCTTCATGACCTCCTCCGCGACTTTTACCGGGTCAGTGGTGCCGAAGTGTTTCTGGAGTTTCTCCTCGGAGGCTCTCGTTCCCTTACTGGAGTCGGAGTATACTTCCTCGATTAGGAGTACTTGCGATATCGCCACTTGTTTTCCCAGTTTGTAGTCTAATGCTTGTTGAGGCTTTACCAGTATCTCGAAATGGTCTTGTCCCTTTGATAATCTGGCTGTTGTGAACTTGTCACTCATTTGCCAGCCGGAGCCTTTTTGGCTGCGTCCATCCTTCGAAGATATTTGTCTACTTCTTCGACAGGAAGCTTCTGGAACTTGCCAGTGTCGCGCGGAATAATCGCGACTCTAATCTTCTGAGGCTCGGCCTTGCCCTCAAGGACTTTTGTCATGCACTTCATTCCGAGTAGCAGCGCTTCGTCCATGGTCAGGTTGTCTCGATACTCTGCCTCGAGGATCTCGTTCGCGGCGTCGCCTCCCGCACCGATTGCCCATGCCCGATAGGCGAAAAAGGCGCCACTTGGATCGGTCCAGAACAATCGGCTGCCCTTCTTGTCGACTCCTCCGAAGAGCATTGAGATTCCGAAGGGTCTGACCCCGGCGTGTTGTGTGTAAAGTTGCTTTATCTCGCCGATTCGCCTTGTCAGTATTTCGATGTCGATCGGCTCATCGTACATTAGTTTGTTACTCTGGGCATAGATTCTGGCCTGGTCTACCAAAATGTGAGCATCGCAGCTTAGTCCGGCCACAGCTGTTCCAACATGTTCGTCGATCTGAAAGATCTTCCACATGAACGAGAGATCTTGAAGTTTTGAGCCTGCTCGTTCCTCGGCGGCCAACACAACTCCTTCCGGAGAGGCGATTCCCAGCACAGTCGCACCACGTTTTACAGTCTCGCTAGCGTATTCTACTTGGAATAGTCTCCCGTCTGGGGAGAATACGGTGATCGCCCGGTCGTAGGCGCCGGGTACTGCAAACATTGACACTTTTTTGCACCTAGATAGATTTCTGAAGAGCGACCCTTCGGTGCGTACTAAAACCTTTGCTGAGCTCTTCTTTCAAGTGATCATCTGGGGTCGGCCCGTCGCAGAGAATATCATCCCTTCCGGTCATGCTGGGACTGGCTTCCTCATCCCCCAAAACATGTTCCATTCGGGAACTAATATCGTCTCCTACTAAGACGGCCCTCAGACGAGGGCCGGGGATTCAGTAATTGACTCAAGGAAACCTCGGATGTCCTTCGTGGGATCCAACACATCTCTGATCGAGACCTGAACTTTAATCGCGTCTTGATCTCTGATTCGTACAATCTGTCGAAAGCATTCTTGTTTGTCCAGGCGGAGGTGGAGTCTATCATCTTTGTCAAATCTGTTGCCCAACTCATCAACCAGGGTTGAACGATCAGTTCGAGAAAGTTTGCTCCAGAGAGTAGCAAAGAACGATTCTGCTGAACGGCCTCTCATGCTTAGAGTAAGCGTTGTGATTTCATTTCCGAAATGGCCCTTGAGCACTTTCTTCTCGATTCGTGGCTGTAACAGATCTTCAGAGCAGATGCTGTTGAGAGCAAACATCACCTTCTCAAGATCTTCCGTGGCGTGCACGATTGCCGACACCTGGGCAGAAACAATTTGCATGTCTCAACCGCTCCAGACAGTGGAAGGTCTGTTAAATACTATCATGCGAATCTACATCGTCGTCATGCCCGGTGATTTCGCGTACAAGCAGGCCCTAATCGTCCGATTGGACCTGAAGATTGGACGGGGTAAGGTTGCTGTTCAATGTGCTCACGCGGCCGTGAGCGCCTCAAATGAGGCGCGCGCTGCATTTCCCGATTGGTGGAAACATTGGATACAAGAGGGGCAAATGAAGATAGCTCTCAAGGTTCCAGACCTAGAAGCAATCATGAATTTGAAGAGGGAGGCAGCAACGAAGGGTCTTCCACACTATGTCGTCCAGGATAGAGGCCTAACGCAAGTACCCCCTGGAACAATTACCTGTTTGGGCATAGGTCCCGCCCCTTCTCGTTTGTTGGATGTCCTAACTGGAGACTTGCCCCTTCTTTGACCTGGAGCCCTCTGTCGGGTCGTCATGCCGGTGGGCGAATATCTCAAATCTCCTCTTAGCTTCCAGCACATAATCGTTGAATTCCGTATCAGGGACCTCTCTGAAAGTTGACCCTGTCTTTTCGTAGAGTTTCCTGAGAATTACGCGTTCAATGACCTTGGAGGCTCCGCCTAATGCTTTCTTGAGACCTATTGCAAAGTCTGGTACGTGGACTGGTATGTCTTCACGAGACAGAGCGCATATCGTATTCAGGAATTGATAAACAGCTGCTCGGGGCTCGTTTCCCAATACTGAAAGCCCCTCGTCGATGCATTCCAAGAGAAGCTGGGAAAATGATCGGTCTCGGGCGCTCAAATTTCAATTCTCCCATGAAGTTCATGGACCTCACCAAGCAAATCGGTCACAGCAGACTTTCCGTATGCCTCTCCCGTGCGTTTGATCACCTTCAGTCCATTCGAGTCGAAGAACAACTGTGATTGGAAGAGGCCTCGCATTCCACTGAGAGTTCTTGGCTCCAAGGCATCAGAATTTACGAGTACAAGAATGGCTGCCTGCTCCGCATCAGCCATTTCTACGACGGAAGAGATGACGCCATAGGTTTTTTCGAATCCGAGTGATAGAGTGAGATAGGTGAACACTTCGAAGATTATTCCGATTCGTCTTCCTGCGTGAGCCTGAAGCAGCTTGTCGACCGCGTCCAAGAGTAGAGACGTGTCTCGCTCTGGAAGGAGGATTTGTTCGCTAGTGATCATCGATGGAGTTGATGTCTTTGTGCTGAAACTGAAGAGTCTGATGTTTCGTTGCTCCGCAAACTCTCGATATACCGGGCTTCCTGCGTTCGTGAAGATCGCGACAGACTCGACGTTTGCTTGAAACTCTGTTACAAACTTTTGAACGATGTCTTCATAGTTACTCGTAGGCTCATATTCAAGCAACAGCCTTTGCCCAAGAATATCCTGATGCCTCAAGCCGAGAAGGCTCGAGAACACGTCTCTTTGTCGGGCCAAATCTATTACTCTTGCCGCCGGATTCCGGGAAGTGAGCAATTCGAGTATTCCAGCTTGAGCACCTTCCACATTGAGAGCCCATATGCGCTCAGTTCGACGATTCCCGACTGAGCGATCCAAACCAGTAATCCTATCGATGATCTCTATTGAACGATTAAGGCCTAGCTCATCTAGATCGACGAGTTCGCGATATGTTGACAAACTGCTTGATCTTATGGCGTCGTCGCCCTCTGGAAACGTCGATTCGATTGCTTGAATGGTAACGCTATTCTTTCCTGCCCAGTGTTCTAGTGGGTCGACGCTCTTGACCACGGCGCGATAGAATGGGACCTCGGCCTTTGTCACACGGCAGACCACGTTTCCAATGGATAATCCGTCTCTAACGACAGTCTCAACCAGTCTTCTCCGATCTGAGTCCGAATTATAGAGAACTATCGTATCGGTCTCCAACCGTGAGCCTACGACCTGGCTCATGGCTTCACCAGCAGTCATCATCCGAGCCAAAACGGTCGGCTCTCGAAGAGCGAAGGAAATGAGAACAAATAGAAAGCCGTCTACGAGAAAGCCGACACTCCGTGAATCCGGGAGGAAGAGCCCGCCGGTGGCTATAGGGAGAAAAAGGAATACTGGGAAAGTTGCCCAACAGAGGCTGATGATTTTCATCGAAAGCGAAGCGGTCTTGTCGCGGACCGTGCGGGAATGCCGATAAAACGAAGCGACTGGAAGGCCTACAAAGGAAACCAAAACGACGGTGCTTGCGATAATGTACCATTCTGAATAGGTGTAATAATAGGTGGTTCCTGCTGCGTCAGACTGATTCAATGTCCAAGGTTGCAAGAGGAGGCTTGCTAGAGTCCAAGCTTGAATCACTCCTAGGAAGAAGAGGAAAGACCGAAAAGGTCTGGAAACCAATCTTCTAAGATTCGCTACCCTTGCACCGTTTTTCTGTTCAATGGTTTTCGCGAGATAGGCGGCTACTCCGATCGAAGAGCCCATGACGGAGAAGAGTATTGTGTCAATGGGAATCGAGGTCGGAATGCTGAGAATGTCGGTGAGGGTAGCCTCGGCGAGATAGAGAATGAATCCAACGGTTGCAATTGCAATGAAGAAGCGTGAGTCCAAAAAATAGGTTTTTTTGGCACGAGCGATGAAGTAGAGCGCAAAGCACGAAGCGGCCAGTGCGACTAGGTCAAAGGCATAGTTCAAGGAATTTCCCAGAGATCGGTTCAGCCTTTCTTGTCATCGGCTGTTTGGGTCTCTTCCTTCTTGAGTTCGTACACTAGCTTGACGGTCTCCTGATTTTCGTTGAGACTGAGCTGAAAGTCCGAAGAGGAGGCAACTCCAAGGAGGCGGGCAATGTCCACTGGTATTAGCAGATAGAGACTGTCCCGTAATTTGACGGGGCGAACTCTTAATGGCACTTAGGGGTCAACTTTGTATGTGCAAAGTTGCCCTTTGGGAAGTAAATGATGGAACTGTATCGCAAACTCACGGGTTACAGCTGTAAGTCGCCGAAAGACTCTTCACTGCCTGACAATCCTGCCCAGCCAAACTTGTCTTTGATGCGCTCGGCTGCTTGCTGAGAGCTTTCTGCTTCGATTATTGATATCCTGTACAACGAGGCGAGCTTCTTGGCCCTCTCGGTCAGCCCGGGAATAGCGATAAGGATAGATTGTGAGGGGGTCACGTCGAAAACTTTCGCGTACATCGATGCAATCGGCACCTCGTCAATTTCTTTGTCGCTGGCGATAACGTCGAGGACCACTACCTCTGAGGAACCTTTCGTCGCCACGGCGTCAAACCTGTGGAGAGCGCCTGACCTGCCGGCTATCTGGCCAGGCATTTCGACCTTGAACTGGAAATCTTCTAGAACCAAACCTATCGGCTTCATGACAAGGTAGCTTCGTTTGAACTCTTCCTCAGCCTCAGTACTCAATCTGTAAGCATAGACATTGACGAACCCAGTGTCCCTTATAGTGAAGATGTGGCCGCAGTTTCTGCATCGGTGTATGGGACTCGGCATGTCGGATCTCTTACCACATTGAGTACACTGAAACCATGCGCCAAGCTTTTGGTAATCAGCGCCTGCTTCGACTAGTTCCTTGTTGCATTTAGGACAGAGAAGCCCTCCATCGACAAGGAAATTGTCGACACTATCAATGTTTCCGCAGACAGTGTGCTCAAGTAGAGTCTTTCGCTCGATATCTATGGAATTGCAGTTTGGACACACGTAGTCGTTGCTTACATTGGGTGAAAGGCAAGAAGGGCAGACTAGAACCTTCTCGTAGAATTTCCTCTTGAAGATCCCTACATCCCAGAGTTTCTGTACGAGCTGTTTCGCGACTCCAGCGTCTCCGTCAACAACCTCCTCGACCTCAGTATATCTCACAGTCTGGTCCAGATCGAAGCTCGGAGTGAGTTCTACAATCTCCCCTCTGACAAATTTGCTGATGAGAAGCTGGACTGAAGGATCCTGGTATAGGGCCACTCTATCCTTCGATGTCACTCTTCAAGACGCCCGGTCATTTCTTTGGCTACGATGAGTCAGACGATTCGAGACCCTTTCAGCGATATCCGTACGATGTATCCAGTTCCAATGGGTCAGCGTATCAGAACGAATATGGTTTCGACGCCTCGGTTGAGGCCTTCGCGAAGGTTCATGGCTGCAACTCCGGCTGACGCTTCTTCAAACACTAGGACTCCTACGGGCATACCAGGGCTGGACAAGTTGCTAACAGGTGGACTACCTAAGAGCAGGATCATCCTCCTCTCTGGAGGACCCGGGACCGGGAAGACCATTCTCTCTTCGCAATATTTGGTAAACGGCATCCTCGACTATGAGGAGCCAGGTGTCTACGTCAGTCTCGACGAGAACAAGGCACACGTGTTCGAGGAGATGCTGGATTTCGGATGGGATTTTGATGAGCTGGAAAGCAACAAGAAACTGATTTTTCTAGAAGCTTCGCCAATACGGTATCTTCCCGCGGAAATCAAAGTCGGAAAATTGACTGTCGGCCGTAAGGAATTCTCAATGGCGACACTGATAGAGATGATTAAGACCAGTGTTAAGGAAATAGGAGCGAAGAGGATAGTTGTTGACCCAGTCACAACCCTAGTTTTTCAATATGACGGCATGGTTAACCAGAGAAACGCTCTCGTTGAACTAATGGAAGCATTGGCAGATACTGGAGCCACATGCCTAATTACCACCGAATTGAGGCGACCCGGCTTCGAACGGAACGTCGATTATGAAGAATACCTCGCACATGGGGTAATCCTATTGCAACAGCTTCAGGTGGGCAAATCTCTGTTGAGAGTGATCCAGATTGAGAAAATGCGAAAGACTCCTGTGGACAACCAGCCTCGACCATACCGGATAACTGACACTGGAATCGAAGTATTTCCGCGAGAAAGCGTCCTATAGGACTCTAGTCGACGAATCAGAAAGCGTTCTTCAAGCTGAGCTGATTTCAGCGCAAGCTACGGTCGATGATTCATCTCCAAATTCTAAGAGTCCATTTCTCGTCAAAGACGTACTCTATGAATCAGCATTTGGGCCAGAGAACGCAATATTCTCGGCACAGTGTCCTGTTGAATCTGAGTCTACGAGACCGCGGCTCGTGAAGGTATGATAAGGCCTAGATTCGGGTCTCTGTTGTATGGAGTCCACGCGGTAACGTGGCGTGCGCTTCTCATTTTGGATACCCGTATGTATCTGGCAAACCCTTCCTTCGTATCCTCCGCCTTCATTTCAATCACCCCATCTACCTTGTCCTGGATCGCGGCAATGATGGCAGGATGGAAGGCTTTCCGCGAAAGTGATGTGACACAGCTGGCTTTGCAACTTCTAATCTTCGCTACGAGCGTGTGGAGAAAATCGAACGACGGTCGGACCCCGCTTCTCTGTAACAGAGTAGTCAGTGAATCCATTGCCAGTAAGGTATTGCTCGGATCACTAGTCTCTGAGAGTGCTTTCGACACAACGATGCTCAGGTCCGAAAGGCGTTGAGGATCTTCGCTATACTGCTCCCTGCTCCTAACACCAACCAGAAAGGAATAGCAGTCAATGAAGGTAAGCTTCCTCCGAGCCTCTGTCTCATATTTTGCGGGATCTATGCCGATCACCCTCATCGAGGACCTAACACTGTCTGGAAAATCGTCCAGAGTCGCGTAAACGATGTTCTTGCCGCTTCGAAGTGCTTCGGCGACTAGCTGCACCATCAGGGTTGTCTTCCCGGTTGCGGGATCTCCCATGACCAGTACTACGGATGATGATGGATATCCTTCCGGAAGCAACTCATCAATTATTGCTACGCCAGTTTTTTCCTTCGACGAAGACTTATCCGTCTCCTCCGAGGCCGAAGGTGAAATTAGTCGCTTCGAGATCTCTCGCTGAAGCTCTAGATCCCTTGCCTTATCGAACGAGAACGTTCGAACTTCATGAAGTAGTCCTAAGTCAACGAGGTCTGACAGATCATGCTCAATATCTTTAGGGCTTCGGTGTAGTCTCTTGGCGATTCCGTCGAGGGCGTCTATTGTCTCCGGATTTTCATGAAAGAACATCAGCAGTTCCGCCTTCGTTTCTGAGCCGATGAGCTTCTCTATGAGCTCGGCTTTTGAGGCCTTTTCCAAGCGTTCAGTGTTCCGAGTCTCCAGAACGACGCACCCGAGTGATCGCTAGAGTTTCGGCTATCGAATCTTGTCGGGGGGGATTGGAGTCGGAGCCAGGGCAAATCCTTCCCTTGTGATGTAGTAGTCGTATCCTTCCAGCCGATTCTCTGTCCCTCTCATCTTCGGGATGTAGATTCGGCGGCGGACTCTCGAATTGTCAAAACTAGATTCGAGAACTATGAGTCCGTCGCCTAGAAACTCTTCGAAGTTGGTGCCGAGCTGTTGCTTGCCCCAGGGCACCTCGCTTATCATCAGTGTCGTGCAGTTCGCGGCTTCCAAGAACTTTAGCATTATATGGAGAAAACTTCTCGCTTCTGCCGTGCTCTCGAACGCCGTCATCAATGCCGATAGTGAGTCAAATACCAGTCTCTTTGCATTGATTGTGTGGAGCGCCTCCAACACGGTTTCTAGCGCAGTGCTAACGCCGGCCTTCATTGTCGACTGAAGTGAGACCAGCTGTAGCTTGCCTTGCTTCTCGAGGAGATCTAGATCCCAACCAAAACGGCGAGCGTTACGCTTGAGCTTTTCGCCGCTTTCAATTACGGACGCATAGACCCCGCTCTCTCCACACTTGACTGCTCCGTAGGTCAAGAACTGTAGACCGAGTGTGGTTTTGCCAGTTCCGGGCTGTCCGGCGACAATTGAAGTGTCTCCTCTGACCAGTCCTCCTTCGATCAGCTTGTCCAAACTGGGGATGCCTGTCGGAACCCGATCATCGGCTTGTTGGATTGCGGAATACGACGTTCTGCGAGTCTCCACTACTTCGACACCTCAAGTGACCAGAGTTTTACTGGTCCGACCTGTCGAAAATTGACTCTTCTTTTTGCTCTCAGAACGTGTAGATACTTCGAGGCAGTGGACCTATTTACCCTGAGCTCTCTTGCTATTTCGCCGATAGAACTACCGGGCCTCTCTACCAGAGAATGGACTATCTTGTTCTCGATCATATCTAGGTGACCATCTTCGAATTCCAATCTGGCTGTCAATTCTGACTGCCAGTTGAGACGGTTGCTGCTGATTGTCATAAGGTGCATGTTACCGTGAGGTAGTAATTTCGGTCATCCCGAAGTGGCTAAATGCCAATGGATAGTTTGAGTGCATTCATGTCGTCCACGGTGGTGGTTAAGCTTGGTGGGTCTGCAATCACAGATAAGTCAAAAATCTGCACTCCAAGACTCGATTTGATCCATCGGGTCGCTAGTGAAGTGGCAACCTATTCTAAACGGTTGGTTCTCCTGCATGGTGGCGGCTCCTATGCCCATCCCTTTGCCACGAGAGAACTCGTGGATGCGGGTTTCAGGGGAAGGTCTCGACTCGAAACCGTGTCAGAGATCGAACTGAACCTCGATCAACTTACAAGAATAATCGGAGTCGCCCTGCTCCTTCGTGGACGCCCATTCGTTCCTCTTAGACCGATGAATTTCATAACGCTACTGGATGGGAATGTTCGCGCAAGTTTTCTTCAGCCCTTGAAGGATGCGCTGCGGCTTGGCATCATCCCTGTCATCCATGGGGATCTCGCTATTGATGAGGGAAGAGGGTTTGGTGTTGTGTCTGCCGATCGAATCGCTTCTCTGCTGGGAGAGAAACTGCGGGTCTCAAGGGTAATGTTCGGCTGCGACGTGGATGGTGTCTTTGAGAATATGGATAGCGAGAAGATAATTAGAGAAGTTAGAAAAAGGAATTATGATGATGTGTTAGGCGGTCTCAAGCCGTCGACCTCTGACGCTACTGGCGGCATGAGAGGCAAGGTCCTAGAGGCAGTCAGACTCGCTAGACTTGGGGTCGAATCGTACATTTTCAATCTAAACAATCCAACGAATTTGACCCGGTTGCTGAATGGTGATTCGTCTATCGGAACTAGATTTGTGCCTTGGAAGTAGAGGCTAGTAGGACCGTGTCACAATCTCGTCGGCCAGATTCGACAACTCGCGCTTGAAACTAGACTCCTTCAAAACGCCAAGATGCTTCTTCGCATCCTCCAAGTATTTGACCGCAATGTCCTTGCAATCAGACTCGGCCGGGGTCTCATTCACGAGCGATTTTGCTCTTGCGACCATCGCTTGGGTGACGGTCTGCGATCGTAGAATGTGCTTTAGCTCCGCCTGTTTTCTCGGGGACATGAAACGTAGAGCGACTAGGATCGCAGCATTCCCTAGTTTGTGTTCGACCACGTCTTTGGCTTGTTGCTTTCCCGTCTGGTCAGCGCAGAGATCGAGAACGTCATCCATTATTTGGAAGGCCAATCCGGCCTTCCAGCCGAACATGCCAAGCCCGTCGACAACGTGTTGATTTGCACTTGCTGAAACAGCTCCAATTTCTCCTGCGGCTCGGAACAGTGCCGCAGTCTTCTTCCCTATCATGTCGAGATAGAGATTGAAACTCGGATTAGTGATTCGATTCTTGTTCAGATAGGGATCTTCCCGTCCCGCCTGCTCGAATAGTAAATCTAATCGTTCTCCGTCAATTATCTCCTTCATTGCTCGAACTGCGATTGGTCTCACTCTGCCCTGTTGAGTACATTCTTGGATGAGATCGTCAAGAACTTCTCGATAGAACATAGCTATCAAAAGCGCTACAGAGTCGCCGAAAGATGCTCGGACTGTGGGCCTTCCTCTCCTAACTTCTCCCCGGTCTATGAGATCATCCATAACCAGCGAGTAATTGTGAATCATCTCAACTACCGCGGCTGGCTTTATCGCTCGCTCGGGACGCCCCCCCGCAGCACCACAGGAAAGGATCACCATCGCGGCTCGCATTCGCTTGCCGCCTGATTCGAAGTGATAATTGAGGTAGGGTCGGAAATCTTTGGCCGAACCGTTTCCCAATGCATTTATGATAGCTGGGTCTACTTTTCGGCCTAACTGCACTAATCTACGAAGTTCTCTTTCGCTCAATTAGGATCCTGACGGATTCATTCGTTTACTGAACTAGCCATACTTTCTACGATTTTAGACTGAACACGTGGTGTTATTCGAGTCCGGGGCGCTCTGGATCGCTGAGGATGACTTCGAACCAATGGCTAACGCCATCTGAGAACAGATGATAAGAGTTCCTTATTTTCATGTTGGGGAACCTTCTCGCAGCTCGTTTCTCCGCAACAGCCCGCAACGAGATGGATCTTGTGAACTTTGACGAGCCCATCGCTTTCTGCCTTCTTCCCGAGACCGGTCTCGGCTTTCGGGCGCCTCCACGTCTCAGCCTTACTCTGACAACAACGATTCCAGGCTTGGCTTTGTAGCCAAGGCGTCGAGCGGTCGGCAAGTTTGTTGGGCGAGCAACCCGCTTGATGACTGGTTCGCGTCTCCAAGAGATAGCTGACCGTCTCAACCAGTCTCTGAACTCTGGTGTCCTGGCTTGCCACGCATTAGACATGTATGAGTACGCCATCGGACAATCACTCGTTCGATTTCGCGAGAGGAACATCTGATAAGGATTACTGGCGTCAGAAATCTCAACACTGTTAAATCGGCCGCTAGATTTGAAGCATCTTCAGAAAGGAGCGGAGTGATGATTGGGAGGAGACGCCAAGCTTCTGAAGCAGGCATACGTGCCTGCACGGCTTGCCATGAAGTACCATCCCTACTATCAAGGAAAAATAGAGGTCGCCGCCAAGGTTCCTGTTAACTCCTACGATGATTTTGCGATATGGTACACGCCTGGCGTCGCGGACCCGTGCAAGGAGATTCAGCGGAATCCCGAGCGGGTTTTCGATTATACGAACAAATCGAACAGTGTTGCAATCGTTACGGATGGTACGCGTGTTCTCGGACTCGGCGATATTGGCCCGGAGGCGGGTCTGCCCGTTATGGAGGGAAAGAGTCTACTGTTCAAGTATCTGGGGGGCGTGGATGCATATCCAATCTGTTTGGGGACGAAGGACCCTCGAGAGATCGAGAGTGCGGTGCGCTGGTTGCAGCCTTCGTTCGGCGGCGTGAATCTAGAAGACATTTCGCAGCCGAAATGTTTCGACATTCTCGATTCATTGAGAGCTGATCTCGGGATCCCGGTCTGGCACGACGATCAGCAAGGGACGGGGACGGTTGTCTGTGCAGGTCTCATCAATGCGTTGAAGATTGTGGGGAGGAAGAGACGAGATGCGACTGTCTGTATGCTGGGTGCAGGCGCTGCAAACATTGCTGTGGCCAGGATAATAATCGAGGCGGGGATATCTCCGGGCAATATCATAATGGTTGACAGTAAAGGAATTTTGAATCGTCAACGGACGGATCTGGATGAGAAGTTCAAGGCAAAATGGGACATGGCTGTCAAGACAAACAAGGAGGGTCGGACTGGAGGGTTGGCTGAAGCGATCAAGGGTTCTGACGTGCTCCTCGCAATGTCGAGCCCGGGGCCCGATATCATTCCGAGCAGCCTTATCGGGACGATGAATGAGGACGCGATCGTGTTTGCGTGTGCGAATCCGATTCCTGAGATCTGGCCGTGGAAGGCGAAAGAGGCTGGGGCCCGAATAGTTGCTACGGGCCGTTCGGACTTTCCTAACCAGGTGAATAACTCGATAGGATTCCCGGCTATATTTCGAGGGACTCTAGATGTGAGGGCTAGGATGATCAGCGATGAGATGTGTATAGCTGCGGCGGAGGAGATAGCAAGGGTTGCTGAGGAGGGTGGGCTGGATGAGGAAAGGATCATTCCAAGTATGAGTGAGTGGGAGTTGTTTCCGCGAGAAGCGGCGGCGGTCGGAGTGGAGGCGGTCAAGCAAGGACTTGCAAGGGTCAAACTGTCAAGGAAGGCCCTGCAAGAGAAAGCGACGGCAATGATCCTTCACGCGCGAAAGTCTACAGAGCTGCTGATGCGTAGAGGCCTCATCAAAGGCTTCCCTGAGAGACGTCCGAGGAGGAGTGTTAAACGAGTGGTCCAAAGATAGCTGTGATCGGCGGCACCGGCGACGAGGGATATGGCCTAGCGCTGCGGTGGGCGAGGCATGGCCTTGAGGTGATCGTTGGCTCGCGGGATCCTGAGAAGGCCGAGGCGGCTGCGAGCAAGATCCAGAACATTGTAGGCAAGGATTCTCGAGTCTCTGGTCTCGTCAACACGGAAGCCGCTAATCGTGCGGATATTGTAGTGGTCACTGTTCCTTTCACGGCGCTCATCGATACCATCAAGTCGATCAAGCCGTCGTTGAGGTCTGGACAAATTGTGGTCAACGTCACAGTTCCTCTAGAGACGACTGTTGGCGGCTCCGCTACTAGGACAATTGATGTGTGGGATGGATCGGCAGGTGAGCTTGCGTCAAGGCTTCTGCCGAAAGAGGTGAGGCTGGTTTCTGCTTTCAACAATGTTAGCGCAGAGATGCTTAACGATCTCACGAAGAACGTGGACTGTGACGTGTTGATCTGCGGAGGCGATGCTGATGCAAAGAGGACCGTCATAGATCTCGCAAAGGCCATTCCTGGAGCCCGAGGGATAGATGCTGGCCCGATCGAAAATTCGCGCACTGTCGAACAGTTGACTGCATTGCTGGTCTCGTTGAACATTCGCCACGGTGTGAAGAGTGCGGGATTGAGGATTACTGGCGTGCCGCCTAAGAACTGAGCGATCTGTGGTCTAGGTGCAGGTCGGAATCGTCGGCAAGCCGAACGCTGGCAAGAGCACTTTTTTCAGCGCTGCCACACTGACGATCGTTCCGATAGCAAACTATCCGTTCACCACGATCAAGCCGAACCGTGGAATCTCATATCTCCGAACACCATGTGTCCACAAAGAGTTAGGGGTTGTGGATCAGCCGAAGAACTCGCGCTGTATCGATGGCGAGCGTTTCATTCCGGTTGAACTGATTGACTGTCCGGGTCTGGTTCCGGGCGCTTCTACGGGTCGAGGTCTCGGTAACCAGTTTCTTGATGATCTGAGGAAGGCGGACGCTCTGGTTCATGTTGTAGACGCGTCGGGGACGACTGATTCTGAGGGCAAGCCTACGGAGGCGGGTCAACATGATCCGACGATAGACGTGGACTGGCTTGAGAAAGAGCTTGAGGCGTGGATGTTTCAGATACTGTACAAGGACTGGGATAAGACGTCGCGTAGGCCGAACTTGACGCCTGACGAGGTTGCTACGGCGGTTGCTGACCGGATGAGCGGGCTCGGCTTGAAAAAGTTCCAAGTCGAAGAATCCCTAAGACTGGCAGGTTTACGGGAGAGGCCTGCGCAGTGGTCCAAGGATGATCTGATGAAGCTGGTTGGCCATCTGAGGAGACTGGCTAAGCCCATGCTGCTGGCCGCGAACAAGATCGATCTTCCATCTTCGAAAGGGAACCTGAAGCGGCTGGGACAAGGTGGGAGTCTGACTGTGCCGGTCTCGGCGGAAGCTGAGCTTGCTTTGAGGCGTGCTGCGGAGAAGGGCTTGATCAGCTACAAGCCTGGAGATCACGATTTTCTACTGAACGAGGCCGGGAAGTTGACTCCCGAACAGAAGACTGCTCTAGAAATGATCCGGAAACAGGTTCTCGGTCCAGAAGGCGCGACCGGGGTCCAAGACTGTATCAACTCAGCCTTCTTCAAACTGTTGAACATGATCGTTGTCTATCCCGTTGAGGATTCGGAGAGGCTGACCGATCACTCTGGCAATGTACTACCTGACGCGCTGCTGGTCCAGAAGGGTTCGACATTGAAAGATCTTGCGATGAAGATCCACACCGACCTCGGCGAACACTTGTTGTACGGAATTAATGCGCGGAACAAGATGCGGCTGGGAGAATCTTACGTGCTGAACAACGGCGACGTCGTAAGCATCGTCAGCACAACTTAGCCCGGTCGAGTCTAGAGAAAGAGTTCCTTTCGGAAGCGCGGCCTTGGGTCATTGGAAAAATTTTGTTTTCGATGAGTCCAAGCGTGTTTCCTATCGTCGATAGGGCCCTTTCACGCTTGTCGAACGGGCTAACGAAGGGAGTATCGGGCGCGACTTCTCCTCTTCGGCCAAGGCTTGTTCTGGTCGAATCCTGGACGATGACAACTATCCGGAAAACCACTCTTGTGTCGCGAGGAGACACGCTCCACGAATTTTTGGAGGGGGGTCCAGCCAGTTGAACCGGTTCTGGGCTTAGATTCTATCTATTCCCGTGAATCTGGCGAGTCGGCTGTTTTCGTCATGTAGGTTAATGCGTGGAGGTGAACAAGCAGAATGCGGCTAGGTCAAAACGTGTGCTTAGATTTCTGATCAGGGCTTGTTCTGGGCGAGTCTCGACCTTGATTCTATCTTTTCTACTCTGAAAAGTAGGTTTACTTGTTACTCAAGTAGGCAGAGGCCCTGGGCTGTGGGCAAACCATTGCTCACTGAGCGCGTAGTCTCGACAACCCGTGTACGTACCAGACCCTGCTGTCTTCTTGGCCCTCTTCGACAGTCTTCGTTGACAGAACTCTGTCCCCACTATGACCGGTCCAGTAGGTCAACGCTTCCTCCAGTTCCTGCTTCGGAAGATCAGGCAATCCCGAAGTGATGTCCTCGAAAGACAGCTCTGCGCTAGGATTCAGATACGGATCGTCGAAGCGATTGGAGAAGAGTTCTACAATTCGTTCTATTGGTACTGCTCTCTCGATCGCAGGCTTATGGTGATGACTAGTTTTCGAGTGTTTGCCCATTTGTCAGTCTACTCTGACGAACGGGTAGAACAGCTTCCTTGAATATGTTGGTGTCGGTACTAGCCTTTTCTCCGAGCAGTTTCCACACGTGTCCGCTGTCAATCTGTCTCAACGCGGCCTCAAAATGACCAACGACTTGGCATAGTATATGGTAGTCCGAAAGCGACTAAAAAAATCGGGCTGAGCCGTTTTACGGGTTATGCCCTGTATCTTGCTTTGGACGTGACATCCTTTTCCACATTTGCACCGGGACCGAGCCAACTTCCGGGCCCAATCTTGACTCCCGGAAAAATCGACACATTGATGCCTGTCCTAACCTCGTCTCCGAGAATCGCGCCAAGCTTCCTTCGACCACTGTTCACCTGTGCACCCCGAACCTTTGATTTTACAGCTGCCTCGTCGAATCTGAGGTTGGCGGTGATCGTCCCGGCGCCCAGTGAACAATTCTCGCCGATGATACTATCTCCAATGTAGGAGAGATGCGGAATCTTGGCCTTGGCCATCACGATGCTGTTCTTTACTTCGCACCCGGCTCCCACCTTCACATCCTCGCCCAGAGACGAAAATGGTCTCAAGTACGCGTTTGGACCGATCTCACAGTCTCGTCCAATGTGGACGGGTCCCTCCAGCCTCGACCCAGCTTTGATCACTGAACCCTCTTCTACAACAGCGGGGCCCTCGATCCGAGCTCCGTCCTCGACCTTCCCGCGTATCAGTCTGGTCTTTTCCGAAATTACAGCGCGCTGATTGGCCTCAAGCAGGTCCCAAGGATAGCTTATGCCCAACCAGTCACCTTCGCCCAAGACGTAGCTGTTCACAGTCTCTTTCTGATCAATCAGTATCCTTAGCGAGTCAGTGAGCTCGTACTCTCCCCGCTTCGACCGAGTGGTTTTCTTGACTGATTGGAATACAGATCTGGTCATTAGGTAGAGTCCCGCGTTTACGAGTCCTGGCTCCTTTCGCAGAATTTTTTCCCGGATCCGCGTCACTCTACCGTTGTTGGCTTCTACCGCGCCAAACTGGGAGGCGTCGTTTACCTTCGATGTGGCCATGGTGATGCCTTGATTTTGGTCTGCTTTAGCTAGAAAATTCTTCACTGCCTGCTTCTCATAATAATCGTCTCCATACACGACGACAAAGCGGTCCTCGCCCTCGAGTACTGACCCGGCTGTAGCGACCGCGTCTGCAGTCCCGAGAGGCGTTTTCTGTTTCACATATTCTATGTGGCACTTCAACGAGCTTCCATCGCCAAACCGCTCTCGGACGGCGTCACCCTTGTAACTGATCACCAGAACAATCTCTCGTGTTCCCGCGTCGACGAGAGCCTCCAAAGTGTTCTGTACAATGGGTTTGTTAGCGATAGGAAGCAGCGGTTTGGGCCGGGTCTCAGTAAGCGGCCAAAGTCTTTCTCCTCTGCCCGCCGCCAGCACGACGGCTTTCAAATCAGACCCGTCCCTTGAAGACCCGGTTTATCAAGATGAGAGCGTCTTTCACGATTCGGCTCGCCTCAGACGGCTTCTTTGACTCGGCTGTTATTCGCAGCACCGGTTCGGTGCCACTTTCTCTGACGAGAACCCAAGAATCTTCCGAGCTTACTCTCAGCCCAAATCTCGAATCCGTGGAAGCGTCCCCTCCTATGATCGATTGGAGTCCTTCAGAAAGCGAATTCCCCTCAATTTTTCCAGCGGCGATTGATAGTGCTACGCTTTTTCTCACCATCTGATACTCCGGAATGGCTTCGACTGCCTGGGAAACGCTCAGACCATGCTGTTCCAGCTGTCTAAGATAGAGGAGACCCGAGAGAAGACCATCAGGGCACGGATGAAAGTCCCGGTGAATCCACGCACCTGAGGGTTCACCTGCAAACGACGCGCCCTCCCTCTTCATTTCTGCTAACAGCTTCGCATCACCAACAGGTCCCCGAACCAGTCTGGCACCGTAGGGTTCTACAGCTTGATCTACGCCCATTGACGCGTCCACTGGAACTAGGAATGGACCTTTGGATTCTCTTGCGAGAAACGAAAGGTAGGAGCCCAGAATTCTGTCCTGGAGAGGATACGAACCTTTCTGGTCCACAACAACGAATCTATCGCCGTCGCCGTCGAACCCGATGCCGATGTCAGCCTTCGACTCGCGCACAATTCTTGCAAGTGTTGCGAGGCTTTCTCTTGTGGGCTCAGACCCTCGACCCGAGAACTTTCCGTCAGGATGCGAGTTTATCGCAGTCGCCTTTCCTACTACGGCCCCGTAGATATCTGGCGCTAGCCGACACGTTGCGCCGTTGCCCGTGTCCAAGACCACTCGCCAGTTCTTCTTGAGTGATATTGATTTCAGTCGTTGCACATACTCTTCGGGCTCTGCTGTTCCGACAGCGCCGATTTTGCCGGCTAGTTGTCCCTTGATAGCACTCTGTCTCTGTGCGAGAATGCTTGAGTCTTCTAGAGATTCACCCTTCGAGTTGAAGATCTTGAATCCGTTGTATTCGGGAGGATTATGACTGGCGGTAATCATGACACCCCCGTTTATTCCGTCGCGTCCGCTTTGAAATGCGAGGGCCGGAGTCGGGATCATGCCATAATCAGTTACATTCGTAACGGCCTGCAGGGCCGATGAGAGAAACGCGGCTCTCAAGACGGGTCCCGATTCTCTCGGATCCCGTCCTAGAGCGAGCTTTGGGCCTAGGACCTTCGGGAGAATTCTTCCCAGTTCAAAAGCGGTTTCGGGCCCAACGGTGACGCCATACTTGCCTCGGATGCCTGAGCTTCCGAACTGCAGTGTCAAACCGTTGTACTATTCAGACACTGCTTCTGGAACGGGTACGGGAATTTCCTCTTCGGTCGCAGCTGTCGGCTTTACTGGTTCCCCGAGAGTGAGAGGCATTGAGAGCAGCTTGGACTTTCTGACGCCTACGTGTCTCAGTGGGCATACTTTCTTGGCCTCATTGTAGACATCGGATCCCATTTTTCCAAGGACCATTTCGTGGCACATCTGAGAATAAGTGAGCTTCGACGCTTTCTCCGAGACTATCTTTCCCATGACCTGTCTGATCCCGTGCTCTTGCGAGCCATTGATTCTCCCGTGGCTGAACGCGACTATGTAGACTCTGGTCAGGTACTTGTCTATCGTGCTAGCTGTGAATATTCCATCGATTCGCGTGCTCCCTCTCCGCACCAGACTTCTCAGATAGTCCGTGGAATATTCGTGGCTCTTGAGAATCGTGTCGGCGCGATCTCCCTCTATGGACGTTACGAGAAAGTACAATTTAGTCGACTGGTGAGAGAAGTCGTTCGTAATTTCATAGAGGGTGGTCTCAACGACCCTACCGATTAGTTTCTTGGGGTCCTCGCATGGAATGTTCGCTACGTTCTGTTCGCCGAAGTAGGAGGGAGTGAAAACCGAGTACCACTCTTTAGCTCGCCATTTGTCCCGGACCTTCTTTGTGGTTTTCGACATGTGATCTAGCCTGCCTTGTTCTTCTTGATTATTCCCAGCGTAGCATTCGCGGCTTGAACGCAGCCGAGAAGGTCGTCCAAGGTGGATATGAAGGTTTCAATTCTGCCCGTGAAATCGATATGGAATGATGCACTCGTCGGCGTGGCCCTAGAAGTAATCTTGAGACCTTTCATCTCGGCATTGTCCGGTTCAACGCATTGTATGATCGATTTTGCCATGCGGCGGCTGGATGACCGGATGCGGAGTTGTGCCTCTATCAACTCAGCAGACCATCAATAGATGCTTCTAGTTCTGTCAGGAACGATTGCGTGTTGTTCTGTGGGACTGTGGCTCCTGCGGCAATGGCGTGTCCTCCTCCCACTCCACCGTGTTTCGGCGCGAGCGACTGGAGGATCTTGCCCAGGTTTACTCCCTTCTCGACGAGTCGTTCCGTGGCTCTTGTGGAAACCTTCGCGTCGGAGGTGCTGGTTATGGTAGTGACGACGGTGACCATGTCTCCGAAAAGGTTGGAAGAAGAGACAAGAGATGAGACGGCTCCCGTCATATTTTCGTCGATCACACCCTTTCCGTTCACCACTACTATGTGTCGTCCTCTTCTCGTCGCGCCGGGGGATGTGGCTACCCAGTTCATGTACTTCGACAAGGTTGCTTTGTATTCAACGTAGACATCTTGGGCGGCCTTGTAGGACTCGCCGCGGTCTCCAACTCCGATCGCTATGCCTAAGCCGGCTCTGTCCATTCGTCCGCAGGAGTTCAGTAGAGTTGCGAATTCTCGACCATCGCGCAATGGAGTGCCAGGGTCTTCTCGTAGAAGAGTGTACACGGAACCGACCAAGTTCAGCACAGTCTCCCCCTTTAGGTTGAGCGAGACCATGTGGGCGATAATCTTCTCGACTATTCTCTGCTTCTCTTCCAGAGACAGATCTGCTATCGTCCTCCACCTGTCTTCTGTTTTGGTAGAGACTCCCGCAGCGTCGAGTAGTGCGAGGCATCGATCCTCTTCGCCACTCAATCCTGGTATGAAGGGATCGGTTGTTGATGCGATCGCTCTGTGAATTGGTCTGGTTTGTCTTCCGAAGAATATGAGGTCCTGTTTCACTTCGAGAAGGTTGGAATCGACCGCGTCCTTCAGAATCTCAGAGTTCAGGCCTTTGAATCCGCGTTTTTCTCCCTTGTCTTGCTGATCTCCTAAAGCGCCCACGATTGCCATCGTTGACAGATCGACATTTCTAGAATCCAATGCTTTGGCGAGGAGATACGTTGTGCCGGCTCCGCTGATTTCTTCCGAGCCGTTGAATCCCATCACGTGTGTGTTGAAGTGGTGAACGCCTGCAGGGTCACCTAGGGGCTGGTGATGGTCTGCTATCACAACCTCTCTCGTTCTCAGAATTTTTCGGATAATATCCAGGTAACCGCTTCCAATGTCGCTAAAGATCACGAGACCGGACTCGACTTGCTCCAGGTCCTCAAGGATTTTTTCGTCAATTCGGTCTATGACCCTTAGAGTGGTGATGGCTGAGAGCCGATTGAGCGCGCTGAGAATGATGCTGCCCGCGCTGAGGCCGTCGGCGTCGAAGTGAGTCGCAACTAGAACGGAATCTTCTTTGGCCTTCTCCTTTATCAGAGAAGCTGTCTGGGTTGCTTGGACGCGTAGGGCGAGGTGCTTGTCGTCCTCGCTACTTGAGCGAGGCTGCAACAGGCTTGTATTGCCACTCCTTCGGAAGTTTACCCATGGTCCGATAGTAAGCTGATAGCCTGTGAATCTTCGACTCAATCAAGGCAAGGTCACGTTTGTTGGGATAGTCTTTCCTGTTCTTCTGAAGATGCCTTGCTGCACTCGCTGCTTTCTTCACTAAGTTGTCCAGGTCCTCTGGGACCCCCGGTCGAGCGTCTTGGGGGATCAGAGTCACAAGCCTCTTGTTAAGGACCTGTGAGACTAGCGGAACCCCATACCGGTCGCGTAATATCTGACCGATGATGCTGGGTAGGTTTCCTTCCTTCGACAGCTTCTGAACTAGAGCTTCAATCTCTTCGGGTTCATACTTGAACCAAGCGGGTGGCCGCCTGCTAACGGGCCGCGTGGACCCTGAACTGCCCCTCTTCCCTGAATACAGTCTTGCCATGAAATCTGAACCGTTTCCTTCGCGTCTGCCGCCTCCTCTTTTATTTAAGTCGCTAGAGACGGAGCGACTTTGCGATAAGCCCGTATCTCGCTCTAGGTGAAATCGAAGGAATATCAAAAGAGTCGAGCACCGCTCGCAATTGTCTGTCGATCGTGGCTATCGCAGTAGGGGTTTTCTCACTCAGAGCGAACTGCACGAGAGAGGCGTCAACATCAGTTGGGCCCGGTCTATTCTCAACGATAGAAGAGTTACCTTTGGCTAGATAGGCAAGAGCCGCATTCGCCCATGTTCGAACGTTGCCCGATCCTCGGGCGAGTCGCTCGAGTTCGAGTAGAACTAGATCGAGGACAACTGTTCTAGTCGGGCCGGGAATGTCGGTCTTGATCTCTGTTTCGAGGTCTCGATGTTGCTTGAGCATCGAGATCATGAAGTTCGTGTCCAGAACTATCTGTGTGTAAACTTTACTGCTCAGCGGAGGGTCCCGAACCCGATCAGTCTCCAGCTCTCGCCGATTCGACGGCTGAGCGCAACCTTGGATCCAACGTCTGCGCAGATCGGTTTTTTCAACAAGACATCAGCAATGTCCTCACGTGCGGACACCACGACTCCAGATGTCACGGCGGTTCCGGCGTTTAGGACCAGTGGCTCGTTTGACTTTATCTTCTGAACGGGCACGAGTTGTTCTGTGCCTACGGCTCTTTCGAACAAGTCGATATCCAGAGTGACTTTCTCGCGAGTTTCTGGAAGCGTTCCTGCCCGACCCACAACATTTCCGACCAATCCGTCAGATTTTGTCACAGATGGATCAAGATCGGTCCCAACTGCAATGAGACCTCCGGGTGTTGCTTGTCTTACATCGCCGTCTCCTGCTTGCAGTCCTTCTACTTTTGCAATGAGTGATTCGTATACGATCTTGCCTGATGACTCGGTCTTTATTCCTGGTCTTATCTCGACATCGTCACCTTTCTTGAAGACTCCTTGAACTATTGAGCCGCCCACCACTCCTCCAACAAGCTCCTCCACTCCAGTCCCGGGCTTGTTTACGTCGAACGAACGGAGAACCGACATTCTAGAATCGACTGACTGGTCTCGCCTAGGAGTTGGAATCTTCTCCTGGATTGCCCAGATGAGGGCGTCCATATTGAGCTTGTGCTGGGCGGATACCGGGATCACGGGCGTATTCTCGGCCGTCGTGCCCTTGGTGAAAGCTCTGATCTCGTCATAGTTTGCTTTTGCTCTCGCTCTGTCTACGACGTCAATCTTGTTCTGGACTAGGATCATGTTCCGGAGCCCGATCATCTGCGCCGCGAGCATGTGCTCCCGATCCTGTGCCTGGGGAGTCTTGACGTTGGCCGAGACCACGAAGAGCGATCCGTCCATGATGGCTGCTCCAGATAGCATCGTCACCATCAGGCTATGGTGGCCTGGGCAGTCGACGAAACTTACGGATCTAAGAAATTTGGTCGGACCGTGGCCGTTGGGACAAACCTTGCTTGTCGAATAGTTGGATGGCGGTTCGCAGGTTGAGCATTCATAGAATGAGGCGTCAGCGTATCCTATTCGGATCGTGATTCCGCGGCGCAGTTCTTCAGAGTGTCTAGCAGTCCAGACCCCGGTCAGGGCTTGGACAATGGTGCTCTTTCCATTGTCAACGTGTCCTAGGGTCCCAATGTTGATCTCGGGTTGAATCTGTAGACACTTCCCTTAGAGAGTGTATCCCTTAAGGCAAGTTTTAACCTTTTGAGATACCCGTCGCATTCCGTACACGATCTGCGATGATGTGCCTAGGAATAGAATCAACCGCCCACACATTTGGCGCAAGCATCGTCGCCGACGGCCGAATCATTACAAACGTCAACAGAACCTATCGGCCTCCACCAGGCGTCGGCATACACCCGAGAAAGGCGTCCGAGCACCATGTCACAGTATCCGAAGTTGTTGTGTCGGAGGCGATCACGTCCCCCAACGGTCGCCAATTACATCCTGACATTATCGCATACGCCGCCGGACCCGGACTGGGTCCCTGCCTGCGCATTGGCGCTACCGTAGCTCGGGCTCTCGCATCATTTCTGGACAGGCCCTTGGTCCCAGTCCATCATGGAGTAGCTCACCTTGACATCGCAATGTCGCTGGGAAAGGCTCGCGATCCACTCGCGGTCTTGATTTCCGGCGGTCACACAGCTATGCTGGTACACCTGAGCAATAGATGGAGAGTGTATGGTGAGACTCAGGACATTACTCTTGGCAATGTTCTCGACATGTTCGGTCGCGAGGCAAAGCTTCCTCCCCCCGGTGGTCGATCAGTGGAAGACCTTGCAAAAAAAGGACATCGATTGCTGGACCTTCCCTATACCGTGAAAGGAAACGATGTGGCCTATTCGGGACTGCTGACTGCGGCAGTCAACGCACTCCACAAGGGAGCGGCGGTTGAAGATGTTTGCTTCTCACTTCAAGAGATCGCCTTCTCTATGCTTTCCGAGGCAGTGGAAAGGAGCATAGTGCAGACGAGGCGCGACGAGGTTGTGGTCGCTGGAGGAGTTGCTGCTAACTTGCGACTGAGGGAAATGCTAGAGTCCGTCGCGAAAGACCACAATGCTTCGTTCTACCAGGTCCCAGTCGAGTATTCGGGCGACTGTGGGGCGCAAATTGCATGCTCCGGTAGCCTCGCGTTCAAACATGGAGCAAGAGTATCGAATGGTGATAGTTGCGTAATGCCGCGCTGGCGTATGGATGAGGTCGATGTGCCATGGGTGCCTCGAAAATAGTAATGAAACCGTTTCACAGGGGAGCAGAGGCGAACCTATTCCTTTCTACGATCGACCAGTGGAAAGTAGTAGTCAAACAGAGGATAAGCAAGGCCTATCGAAACGCGTCATTAGACGACAAAATCAGAAGAGAACGTACTCTCTCAGAAGTAAGCATCATGCATGATGCTAAAGCCGCGGGAGTCAAAGTGCCGAGCATTACTGGAGTCCAGCCGGAGACGAACACGTTCTCGATGACATTTGTAGACGGGACTCTGGCTAGGGACTGTCTAGATGGAATGAGTCCTCGAGACGCGACTAAACTGTTTGAAAAACTCGGAGCCATGATCGGACTGCTACACTCCGGAGGAATCGTCCATGGAGATTTGACCACGTCGAACATTGTCGTAACTCTCAACGGAGATCCGTTTCTGGTCGACTTTGGAATGGCTCGACGTTCGCCTGATCCAGAGGATCGAGGAGTCGACCTTCACCTTCTTCAACGGTCAATAGTGACGAGCCATCTGAAAGACGCATCACCGCTCGTCAAAGCGCTGTCCACCGGGTATACGAAAACTGCAGGTCGAACGATTCAGGAATCTAGCTGGGCTAAAGCGCGTGAGATTTCCAGAAGGGGGCGTTATTTTGCCATCCGGTAACAAGCCTGTCTGGTTTCTAACCCAAAACATCAATAAGTTTCGAGAAGCGAGCGCGATCCTTGCTCCCTTCAACGTAAGACTTCAACGCTTCAACCGTGCCAAGCTAGAGCTTCAAGATCCTAGGCCTAAGAACATAGCCAGATTCGCACTCATCTCTGCCTTAGAGACCCAGAGGAAGCCTATCCTCGTCGAGGACTCCGGATTATTTATCGAATCCCTTGACGGGTTTCCGGGTCCCTACTCGTCATTTGTCTATGACACAATTGGCTTGGAAGGCATCCTAGCTGTGATGCGCCGTGACACGACACGGAAGGCCTATTTTCAGTCAACCGTAGCCTTCGGGTCCCCGTCAACGAAACCCCGGTTCTTCACGGGAATAGTCACCGGGAGAATCTCTAGGAAAATCATTGGAAAGACTGGTTTCGGGTACGATCCGATTTTCATTCCAGATGGGTCAACGAAAACCTTTGGAGAGACTAGCCAGTCGTTCAAGAACACGAAATCACATAGAGCAAGGGCGTTTGAGAGGTTTGCAAGATGGTTTGTGACCAGTTCACCGAGTTAGGCTTGAATTCGGACAGTAAGAGAGTACTAAAATAACGCGTCGGGGACTAGGTCGACAATGTTTCGCATAGTAACCGTCGAGGACGTGGTCAGGATTCCTCCACAGAAGTTTGGGGAACCCATTGACGACGTTGCGAAGGAACAGATCAAACTGAAGTATGAGAACTACGTTGACGAAGAACTCGGATACGTTATCCTAGTCACCGGCGTTGATGTAGAGGGTACTGGAAAGATTCTTCCAGGCGACGGCTCCACACATCACAAAGCAGTCTTCAACCTACTCACCTTTTTCCCAGAACTTCACGAGGTGGTCGAAGGGGAAATTGTTGAAGTTACCGACTTTGGAGCTTTCGTCAGAATCGGCCCCGAAGATGCTCTGTTGCACGTTTCGCAGATCATGGACGACTTCATCACCTATGACGAGAAGCATGGGGTCCTGGCGGGCCGCGAGAGTCATAGAAACCTCGGAAAAGGGAACCTCGTTAGGGGTCGAATAATAGCAGTCAGTTTCCCACGTGGGGGCTCGGGAGGAAAGATCGGGATAACACTACGCCAGCCCTTCCTTGGAAGACTCGAATGGATGCAAGAGGACTTGAAAGTGAAACCGTCAAAGGGAGAGCACAAGGTTGAGCGATAAAGCCTGCAAGAACTGCCGGATGATAAGCGCGGGACCAGTCTGCCCCAACTGTAAACAGACCAATCTCAGCGATGATTGGACGGGTCTGGTTGTGGTCATCGACCCTGTTACCTCTGAGGTCGCACGGCTAATGGGGATTAAGGTAGCGGGCCGATTCGCCGTCAGAGTACGATAGACACGACTGAGTTCGATAACGCGCTATTTTGCTGCGTAATCGGTAAAACTGCAAGAGCCGCAAACCCATCTCACCACTCCGGCCGCATGGTGCGCCATTACTGAGCCGCAGCGAGGACACTTACGATTCTTTAGCTTGGCGGCGGCACCTGTCACATCGTACAGTTCTATCCTCATCTTGAGTTTTTTTGCCTTCGGCTTCTGTGGCTGAGGTGCTGCCTGTCCTTTCTGCTGTTGCGGGGCCTGGGACATGGGAGACTTGGCAGTTCCACGACGCGTATTTAGTGTTGCTTCCGAGCCTGAGAGACTTTATTAAAAGCGGTAGGCTCCCGTTGCCTTCCAGCCGATGAGAGTGAGGCTAGATGGCTCAAAAATCTGTGTATGCAAAGTTCCAGGTTCCTAAAGACGCGGTAGATAAGACGTACCAGTTATTGCAGGTCGCAAAAGACACTGGCAAACTAAGAAAAGGCACAAACGAATCGACCAAAGCTATAGAACGCGGGATCGCAAAACTGGTTGTTATAGCGGAAGACGTCGAGCCGCCCCAAGTCGTTGCCCATCTTCCAATCCTCTGCGAAGAAAGGAAGATCGCGTATCTCTACGTGCCGAGCAAGCTTGAACTAGGCAAGTCGGCAGGACTCGACGTCGGATCTGCAGCCATATCAGTTGTCGAGCCTGGTGACGGAGCCCAGTCCCTGAAAGAAGTCCAGAAAATTATTGAGACTGTCAGAAAGACCGGTGCGGCGAAGTGAGTGGTAGAGGCCGGGACAGCTCAGACGACCAACTGATACCCGCTGAAGTTACCCAAGTTATTGGCCGGACCGGGGTCACCGGAGAGGTCATTCAGGTCAGAGTAAGAGTTCTAGAAGGAAGAGACAAGGGCAGAATTATCACGCGGAATATTAAGGGCCCGATCCGTCTGAACGACGTTCTAATGCTGCGCGAGACGGAGCGGGAAGCGAAGAAGATCAGGTAGGGAGTCGACTGATACGCCAAGAACCTTCAAGTGTTCTTTCTGCGGAAAGAACTTTTCAAATTCGACTGGACTAATGCACGTCAAGAACGACGGCACCATCATGTACTTCTGCAGCAGACGTTGCCGAGTGAGCAATCTGTCTTTCGACCGGGATTCTAGAAAGCTAAAGTGGACAGCATACTACGGCAAGAGAGAGAAGGGCCGCTGACCGACTCCAATCAGAAAACATTCGCATTCCTCAAACCCGACACCGTCAAGAGCCGCCTCATAGGCGAAGTCCTTTCTAGGCTAGAAACGAAAGGTTTCCTTTTCAAACAACTTCGGCTACACCAGATCTCGCACAAGGAAGCTGAGTCCCTCTACAGCGTGCACAGGGGAAAACCCTTCTTCCAAGAACTGGTTGATCATGTGACCTCGGGTCCAGTGGTTCTAATGATTCTTCAAGCGCCTAACGCTGTCGACACGCTTCGTAAGGTCATTGGCGCAACGAATCCTCTGACCGCTGAGCCCGGGACCATACGCGGGGACTTGTCAGTTTCCATAACTGCGAATGTGATTCACGCTTCCGACAGCGCTGAGAACGCGAAAAAAGAATCCTCGATCTTCTCCCTCGAAACTTCCTGATCCAAGAGTTCCTCCAAAGCTAGGCTTTGTAGGGATCTTCAGCGCTTTTCCATGCCGCGGTAGATTCTCAGCGCCTCGCTCAACCGCTTGCGCGATTCCGTGGTGTAGGGCTCGCATTGAAACATGATGTGCTGTACGCCAAGTTCAGCATAGCCTTGTATTGCCGCGGCAATTTCCTCCGCTGTACCTGTCAGGGGATTGTCGAAGAAATTCGGTTTTTTTGGTTGGAGCTCCGGCAGCCAGAGGACGATAAACGCTGTGATGCCGAGGGTCGTTGGATCCCGCCCAACCTCACGGCAGGCTGCTCGGATCTGGGTGAGCCGCTCGACTATTGTATCTGGTTTCCCCATGTAGCCAGTGTTCCAGAGGTCGGCATACCTTGCGGTCAGCTTAAGCATGCGTGGACCAGCTTCGCTTCCCACCATCAAGGGCGGGCCTTCTGATCGCGGACCGCGTGGCACGATGTCACAATTTCGCGCTTGATAGTAACGTCCTGCGAAATCGACATGCCCGTCACGCAGGAGGGGCTTGATGATCTGTAGGGCTTCTTCGAATCTGTCCACCCGATGATCGAAGGGCAGCCCGAAGGCCCGATACTCCGGCTCGTTCCATCCCGCACCGACACCCAAGATCAAGCGTCCGTGGCTCACTTCGTCAACGGTCGTCGCCATTTTCGCAAGGATAGCGGGATTGCGGAAGGAGTTGCATGTTACCAAGGTGCCTATCTCGACCCGTTGTGTCGCTTCGGCCAGAGCGGCCAGCATAGTCCAGCATTCCCAGATTCCCCGCGTCGGTTGATCAGGATAGCGGTAGAAGAGGTGGTCAGGGAGCCAGATACTATCGAAGCCATCGGTTTCCGCTTGTCGCGCGACAGCGCGGATCGCATCGTATGGACGCTTGCTGTTGTTTTCGCGGTCGTTTGCGATAAAAACCAACAGGCCAATCTTCAATGTTTGATCACTCGAATCGTCTGTGGGAACATGGATAATCTTTCGCCGTCAGGAGTGAAAGTAATGAGGGCGTCCTGAAGCTCGCCAAGATGTGCTTCACCGCCTTTCCAGATAGAATAATTCGCCCGGCTCTACTGCTTAAGCAGGACAGTGCCGAAACCTCCTCTATGGGCCAGTGGTTTGAGGCTAACGCAGATTTCATTGGAAAAATCGTTCGTCTCAAGCGTTCGAGAGAGAAGATTTTGATAACTGTACGAAGAGACGGTGGAATATCGGACGAGACCTACACGTTGGACTCGTGGAAGATTGTCACGAACGATTGTGTTCCATTTAGACACGCCTTCAGCCTCGAAGAATCGGGTGGACTAGCAGTGATCAATTGTAGACACTAGACGGGCCCGACCCCCCCGTTAGTATTCTGTTCAATAGCTCGAGAGTACATTTCAGGTTCAGAGTTTAATATTCCCCAGCTTCAATGAGGGGCTGAAATGGTGAGTCCCCAATATGCCGATTCGTCAGCCTATTGCAGTGGTTCTGGGCCATGTTGACCATGGCAAGACTACGCTTCTAGATCGGCTTAGGGGAACCTCTGTCGCAGCTCGTGAGCCGGGCCAGATCACCCAGTGGATTGGCGCTAGCCTTATTCCCGCTCAGACACTGGCGGAGATCTGCGGTCCACTTCTAGCACGGTTCAAGCTAAAGATCGAAGTCCCGGGCATCCTGTTCATCGATACCCCGGGCCACGAGACGTTCAGCAATCTCCGAAAGAGGGGAGGGTCGGCTGCTGACGTTGCGATTCTCGTGATTGATGTTACAAAGGGAATTGAGCCTCAGACTGTCGAGTCTTTGACGATTCTCAAAGCTCGGAAAACTCCGTTTCTGATCTGCTGTAACAAGATCGACGTGGTTCCCGGTTGGAAGACCTCAATCGGCGGGTCATTCCTAGAGAACATGGCGAACCAGCGTCCCGAAGTCTTGACTGATCTTGACAATCGTCTCTACACGATGATGGGCACGCTCTCCCGATACGGTATCAGGGCGGACAGGTTTGACCGGATTCAGGAGTTCGCGAAGACTGTTGCCCTGGTCCCGGCTAGCGCGAAGACTGGGGAGGGAATGCCTGAGCTCATGGCCGTTCTGGTTGGGCTGACGCAGGTCTACATGAAAGGAGAGCTGAATGTTACCAGCGGTCCCGCCGAGGGTACAGTTCTCGAGGTCAAGGAGGAGCCGGGGCTAGGGGTGACGATTGATGCTATGATCTACAATGGCCGGCTCGCGGTGGATGACGAGATCATGCTTGCAGGCCGGAATGGTGTCATCGGCACGCGAGTTCGAGCGCTATTGCTTCCGAAGCCTTTGGATGAGATCCGGGATCCGAGAGACAAGTTCTCCAAGGCGAAGTCTGTTGATGCTGCGGCGGGGATTAAGATCGCGGCCTCAGGGCTGGAGGATGCCATCGCCGGGTCGCCGCTTTACGGGCTGAAGGAGGGCTCGAGCAGGAAGGAGATCAAAGACAGGATTCTCAGCGAGGTAGAGGAGGTCAGGGTCAAGAAGGATCTGACTGGCGTTGTTGTCAAGTCGGACGCTCTGGGCTCGCTTGAGGCTTTGACGACTTCTCTGGAGGCTTCGAAGATTCCTGTTAGGCTGGCGGACGTGGGAGATGTGTCGAGACGGGATGTTGTCGAGGCGAAGGCTGTACGGGTCAAAGATCAATTCCTAGGCGTCGTCTTGGCCTTTGGCGTCAAGTTGTTGCCTGATGCGGAGGAGGAGATTGCATTATCGAAGATTCCCATATTCAAGGGCGACATCATCTACCATGTCTTAGAGGAATATTCGCGCTGGGTTAGTACTCAGAGACTGGCGGGTGCAAAGGCCGAGATGGATCTTCTGATCAGACCAGGCAAGATCAAATTGTTGAAAGGATTCGTGTTCAGGCGTAGCGATCCTGCTATCGTTGGGGTCGAAGTGCTGGATGGGACCATCAAACCGAAGTATCCATTGATCAACAGCGGTGGAAGACGGGTTGGACAAGTGGTCCGGATCCAGGATCAGGGAAAGGATGTGGGTGAAGCTGGTGCTGGGAAGCAGGTCGCGGTCTCTATCGACAAGCCGATGGTTGGAAGACAAGTCAATGAAGGAGATGTCCTCTATGTTGACGTGCCTCCGCAGCACGCTAGAGTACTCTCTTCCAAGTTCAGGGACTATCTGAGTCCGGGAGAACTTGCGCTACTCAGTGAGCTACCAACTCTGACAGCCGGCGCGGCGTCAAGTTCGACAGGCTAGTCTTGTTCCTCACTCATGCCTTTCATCAGGTTCTTCGCATAGACGAGACCGCACTTCTAGCATGCGACCAAGTCCCAGCCGGTAAGCTTGGAAGGGTCTGGCCTATGTCCTTGAAATCGGTCGAACCGCACTCGCATTTACCCGTATTATCTGGAATTGTCAATAACCTAACGGTTCTTACTCAAAGGACGTTTATTAAGCGGAAAGCTCGACGAGTCACGAGAACGAGGACGATTAGTTGGCAAAGTTTCAGCTCATAGTCTCGGACCCGAAATCTAAAACGTCCAAAGCGGCGTCCTTGGAGGGGACAAAGGCTCAGGCGCTTGTTGGGAGGAGCATCGGCGAGGAGATCGACGGTAAGTTGTTGGGGTTGGGGACTGTGAAGTTGCGGATCACTGGCGGGACGGACAAAGATGGTGTTCCTATGCGGTTTGATGTTCAGGGTGCTGCCCGGAAACGGGCGATATTGTCTGGTGGTGTAGGCTATCATCCGGAGGAGGATGGTGAGCGTCGAAGAACACTTGTTCGTGGCCGAGTTATATCGGAAGAGACGATGCAGGTGAACAGTGTAGTGGTTAGTGGTGCCGCTACTGTTCCGGAGCTTCCGAAAGAGCCGGCTAAGGAGGCCGCTAAGAAATGAGCATGGAAGTCCTAGAAGAACGCGTTAATTCTCTACTGCATCGAAAGGAGGCGAAGCTGGTTATTCATCACCAGGGAGCCGGGACGCCCGACCGGACAACGGTCAGGAATATGGCCTCGAACCATTACAAAACGGGCATCGACCAGGTCTACGTCAGAAGTATCGCGACCAGAACAGGCGGGTCGAGCGCGCTATGCGTGATTGAAGTCTATGACGACTCGAAGAGCGCCGGGATCGTCCCCGCCTACGTGAAGAACAGGAACCTGCCGAAAGACCAGCGGGTCTCGAAGGGGAAGAAGAAGGAAGAGAAACCCGCAGCACCACCGCCGAAACCGGAGAAGAAGGCCGAAGCGAAACCGGCTGAGAAGAACGAAGAAGCCAAATCAACACCCGGGAAAGAAGCGAAACCTGCTCCAGCAAAGGATGCGAAGCCTCCGGCTAAGAAGGAAGAGAAGCCCGCGGCCAAAGAAGCAAAGCCGGCTGCTAAACCAGAAGCGAAGCCGAAAGCATAACCCGAACCCGTGGGACCTCTACCGGTCCACCGCGGCTTGATAGCCTGAAACCGGAAACGGGAGGCGCGGGATTTTGTGTCGCGAAGAGTACTCGATTACAAAAATCTAGATTCTGCGCGTCGGCAGGAATAGCATGGCGATGAGGTCCTAGACGAATCGGCTCTACTCGGAAGACCTAGGAGGATTAACAGAATCACGAGGAGTTTTCCGATTCCAAGCCATTTCCTAGACGATTCACAGGGGACTAGCAGGTCTCGGGTGCGTGTCGACACGGTATCCCTATAGTTTCGAGAGTTTCTCTAGCTTCTGAACTCTTCGGCTGATACTGGGGACAAGACTGATGCGTTTTGGGAACGGTCATTGTTGATATTGCATCCCTAACCTTCTTCAGGGATTCGAGGATCCTTAATGGGTCCGACGATTTCTGCCACGCGTTTGTCAGGCCGCAAACCGTTTCATCGCCTGGGCATCTTTCGAAACAGGTAGATTGCCCAGCCCAAGACCTCTCTTCCCCATCTGAGATAGGATTCTCTCTCCCTCGAATCACGCGCCAGAAGTTCCTCGAGGTCGGGATCACTGGGATGCGTAAGGGAATACTCCGCCGCTGCATACCAATGAAGACTCTCTGACCTGTCCCAATCCTCCTGGCTGCTGACAAGTGCAGAGACCGGCCTTAGTCCTTCCGATTCTCCAGTTGTAACATTTCCATGATGCGTGTCGAAAGAGTTAGCTGAATATCCCTCAGATTGAAGGTACTCCTGAGGAGGATTTGTACGCCAGAACGGCTCGCCGACCATGACGAGTCCCGATGGCCTCGTCATTCCGCTTAGAGCTCTGACAGTGTTTCTGTAACCGCCGTAGATCCAAGTGGCGCCTATGCACATGGCCAGGTCCGAGGATTCTCCAGTCTCAGGCTTGTAGTTCGGCCCGTCCATTTCTAGAAACTTCAGGTCCGCATGTGGAAAGCGTTGACGTTTACGATTCTCGGCCTCCCGTATACAATACGGTGACTTGTCGATTCCAAGGCCTTTGATGTCATACTTCTTTGCTAGCCTGATTAGCATCTCTCCCTTGCCGCATCCGATGTCAATTACTCGGGAATTATTCTTCAATTCCAGCAAATCAAACAATTGGTCCAGTCTAGTCTCGTTTACAGGATTCATTACAGTGTGGCGTTGATGTATGATGTCGTAGTACTTCCAAGGGTCCATGGCAAGTATGGCGAAAGATCGGTTGTGAACGGATGAAATGCTTTTCTCATTATCAGTTCGAGTGGGGTTTTAGGACCTTTGCAAAAATGACCGTGGCGCCGGACCGGTCGGGTTTGTTGGATAACCCTGTGTGGAATGCCCTATCGACCACTCACGCCTCTTTCGCTGAGGGTGATGATCTAGCAAAGCGTTACCCAGTTGACGTTGCTCCTTTTGCCGCGACACGCGATCAATCCTCAGAATCTTACCGCTCACTTGCTCGGCTGCTCGGTCCTGAAGGAACGGCCGCAATCCCTCTAGCTACAATGCCGATGCTTCCCACCGGCTGGACTGTTGTTCGCAAGATAGACTCCGCGCAGATGGTCTGGAACACTAAGACACTGCCGCTGATTGAACACAGCTTTGAGGAGCTTAACACCAACCACGTTGATGAGATGCTCGAGCTGGTCGAGTTGACCAAACGTGGACCCTTCCTCAAAAGGACCCCCGAACTAGGAACCTATCTCGGCATTCGTGAAGCCGGCCGACTGGTGGCTATGGCAGGGGAACGACTCAAGCCGTATGGATACACCGAGATCAGTGCTGTCTGCACCCATCCCGACTATCGGGGCCGCGGCTACGCTAGCTCACTAGTCTCCTTTCTGATCCAGAGGATCACTAGGCGGAAGGAGACTCCTTTCTTGCATGTGCGCGCCGAGAATGTTGACGCGATTCGCGTTTACGAGAAACTCGGTTTCAAGACGAGGCGCACCATTAACATCACAGTCGTGAAACCTGGATCAATGATTGACTAGTAGCTCGACAAAATCGACGCGGGTCCGTTCGAGATGCGTATCCGCAACAGACTCTCATTCGACTGAGTGGTGAAGCTTAACAGAGTTCTCGGTTCGCACTACCGAGGCAGAATAACTCTACCGATCTTGGACAGCTTGAGAAACCGGTCGACAATCCGGTGGAGTGCGGGTCACAGAGGGCTCCGCCACGTCCACGCCTTCCAGATGATCACCAACGTGGTCGCTATTTCGATGACTCCAAAGAACAGGTAGTAGAAAGCTGGTGTTGCGACTAGTAGTGAGGCTAGAACGACGACCGTGTTTATTGCGCCGACGACGATGTTTGCCCAGCGATTTGCTTTGTACTTCAAAACCCGGGAGAGTAGAACCATAGCGATCGCACTCTCCACGAGTACTGCTGCTCCCAACAGAGCCGTTTGGCTGAGGGTAGTGGTAACGGACTTGTCGAATAATGTAACAACATCAGCGTAAACGTAGTTGAGTGTTGCAAATATCCACAGTGTGAAGAACAGCATTCTCTTATCCCCCGTTTCCTTTTCGACTTTGATCGATGTCAGGGTCTTGCTAAGCCTGCCGCAACCAGAAGCGTGGCATGAGGACAGTATATCTGACTTTCAAAGTCTCATCAGAGCAATGCAACTTTTGGATTAGCAAGATAGTTCGAAAGTCCGGCAGGGGACCATCGGCCAGGTTACCTGTGGGCGTAGTACACTGTTACTGCCTCATATGTCATGTTGTCGATTCTGCCGAACCCGAAACGGACCATCTGAATAATGCTTCCCACTTTTTCCTGGCGAATATTTGTCTCAATTGGACCCTTGGTTCTTGACGCGTCTGGCATCACTACCTCTCCGATCATGTTGTGCTCGCTAGGTAGCCAGTTGACCAGTGGCGCTTTGACTTCTCGTGCTTTCATGTAGTCCTGGCTGTGGAATGCGGCCGCGATATCATTGTTCTCGACGCTTTTGATTTCTACATTGAACAACTCCATCAGTCTGACCACTTTGCTTTTCCGGAGAAGGTCAACGTCCAAGGATGAGATCAGCAGATTGGCTGAGCCATTATTCGGAGCCACTTTGAAGACTCTGCCCGGGAGGTCCTTCCTTTCCGGGTGCAAAGGCAGATGCGCCTCATATGTGCGATCGACACCTGAGACTGTCATTGTAATCGGGTTTGCGATGAAGCTGTACCTGTTTGCGATTTTGTCGATCTCTTTCCGATTCGTCGCGTTCACATTGTCCCAGCTGAGTGTCGCGTCTACCGGTCTGGGTCCCATTTCGTGAACAATCTTCCGCAATGCGCTAGGAACATACCCCCTCCTACGAAGGGCCGCCAACGTTGGAAGCCTTGGGTCCGAATAGCCATCGACAAGACCCTCCTCGATCTCTTTGACCATCAATGATTTGCTCAGCTTGATGTCGGTCGTCTTCAACCGGCCGTAATGGACATACTCCTGAATCTCCCAGCCCAACGCCTTGTACAGGTATTCGGTCCGCAACGCGTTCGTCAAATGCTCCTTCCCCCGGATCACATGGCTCACGCTTAGGAGGTGGTCGTCGATGGCGGATCCGAAGTTGAACAGGGGCCAGACCCTGTACTTTTCGCCTACCCGGGGATGAGGATACTTCACCGGATCAATAATCCGCAACGCCGGCCAGTCCCGGACCGCCGGGTTCGGATGACCCAGATCCGTTTTGATCCGCAATACCGCTTCTCCCTCTCCAAACCCTCCATCCAGCATCTTCGCCCAATCCGCCAGGTTCTGCTCCGGATCCTTCGAACGATCCGGACAAGCTCTACCCGCATTGATATTTAGACGAAAATCGTCGGGAGTGCAGGTGCAGATGTACGCGTCCCCCGACCCGAGAACCTTCTCAGCATGCTCATAGTAGACGGGGACTCTGTCGCTAGCGATGTACTCGTGGTCCCATTGGCATTCCAGCCAGCGAACATCTTCCCGGATCAGGTCATAGTACTCCAGTGCCGATTTTTTCAGCCGCGGGTCCGTGTCGTCAAACCGCAAGAGAAAGCGTCCCTTGTACATCCGCGCATAATCGTGGGAGAGGATTATCGCCCGAATAGAGCCTAAGTGAAGGACAAAGTCCGGATTTGGCGCGAACCGCGTCACGATTGTCGTGTACTTGTCCGGGTTCGGCAATGGAGGCAGAGTCTTCACGAGAGCCTGGCTTGGTGGAGAAGCTGGCTTGGCGGACATTAACTGGACGCTACTCAACTAGATTCTATCTCTTACCCCTAGACCTGGATGAGATTTATCGAGTTACGGGTTTCTAGAGGAAAAGGGAGCGATACGTCTAACGAACGAGAGGGGATCTGACGTGTTCTCCCACTCGCTTGACGACGGCGATTCCGAGAAGAGCGCCTAACGCTCCCATGATTGGATTGCCAACCAAGGCAATTGCAGTACTTACCAAGAGTGAAACTCCTCCGGTACTGAGTGCACCGACTGCTGCAGCGATCAACAGCCCGGTAATCGCCATTGCCAAGTTGCCGAGTGCACCAGCAATTACAAGCCATTTCTTTGGCAGACCGTCAGCGGAGCTGTTCACTACTCGGAGGATCAGGTCAAAGACGAGTCCGTTGGGAATCAGCGAGAGCCCGATGCCTAAGGGAGCACTCGGATCTCCGAAGAGAAGCAGCCCAGTAATCGTCCCTAGAATTGTCGCGCTCCATTTTCGTCCTGTCAGAGACACCAATATCGTGAAGAGGGCAGAGATCAGGAAGAACAGGTCCAGCTCGAAGATCGTATGCCCCAACGCTACACCCGACGCATAACCGTAGACAAGGTACAACGCGGTCAAACCAGCCAACAGCGCCAGGTAGCGGCTGGTGGAAAAGTCGTGTTTCCCGTAGATCAATTCTGGATCCTTCCCTAGACGTCGAAGAATCGGCTTAATGAGCTGAAGGTACGAACATTCATAGAAGTAGGCTGCGAAGACATTCGAGCGAGAGTCTGCAGTTCACCTATCAAGCCGTCTTCTTGTCGATGACGCCGAGGCGTCTGGCCCGGTTCTCAGCGTATCGGAAAGCTGCATAGCCCAGCCCGAGAAAGATCAGGCCACCTACTGCCGATAGCCCTAGATAGAGAAAGTAGGAAGGAATGTCTCCATAGATCATTGCGTATCTAGACGCTCTCATGAATTCTGTAAAAGGCAAGACGTTAGCGACGTCGGACACGGGATGTGGCAGTAGAGACACTGGAAAGAGTGCTTCTGAGAATATCATCAGCAATCCTGCAACATAAGTGGGAAGAGCCCACTCGAACTTTGTCGCAAACAGGGCATAGGCGCTGAGTAGGAGGCCGAGACCGAAAGCGGCGAAGATGTTCATGACCATCGCTAGGATGAGTAGGCCGACCGAGACCGGTGTCGCGATGAACGGAATACCGGTACCGATGATGGACGAGAGTGTGTAGAAGGATAGAATGAGGGATACTATGACTGTCATTGTGGATGAGGCGAAGGATGCTAGGGTCCTACCGATGAGATACGGTAGTGATGAGTGTGGAGCGATGTAGACTTGGGGAAACACGTAGGTCCATTTCCCCTCGGCGATGGCGAGCGTCGGGACCCAGGAGTATGCAGCCACATGCGTGTACAAGGCGGCACCGATGATGATGTAGGCGAGCCTGCTTGGATCAAAGCTTGGGGGAATATTGTGAACTGAAGCAACATAGTAGACCGCCGATGCGGCAATAACGCTCGCCAACGGACCCACAGTCCTGAGGGAGAATCCGGCGAGGGGATTTGTCCAGTTGAACTCTCTGGCCCATCCCACTCTAATCGATGCGGCTATTGCTCTTAGGCTCATCTCTGTCTCACCGCAATCGTCCCGGTTCTCCTGCCCTTGTCTTCCAGGAACTTCAACGCTTTGGAGGACGCAAAGAGCAGGACTATTCCCATGATTGCCAGGGCTACCAGCTCCAGATCGATCGTGAATTCTCCGAATCCTTGGCCGAAGAACAGGGTTCGCCTCAACGCATCCATTCCAAGCGTGAGAGGAATCAACGAGGCGCCTGCCTGGACCGCGAGAGGAAAGGGTGAGAATCCTCCCGTCGAAGGAAAGTAAACGCCGGAGATCAGAGACACGGGTTCGTGGAGCGCTTCATTGACCGAGTCTGCTTCTCTTCCGTACGCTAGATAGAGCGAGGATAGTGCCATTCCCAGTGCGTAGAGAGATGCTAGAGTTAGAGCAAAGACCGAGATGACCGCGGGCCATACCGGGTTGACCGTCGGGTGGAAGATCGTCCATCCCAGCAAAGCAACCAACGCCGCGGAGGGAGCAGTCCCAAGTATCCCGCCGAGCGACATTCCCACTAGGATGGCTGAGATTGACGCGGGCGAACTGATGTAGATCTCGAACAGTCCAACTTGTTTGTCCCAGTTGAACTGGGAAGCCATACTCCACAGCACGTTGCCCCAGAAAGAGATCATGACTCCTCCAAGGATTGCAAAGCCTGCGTAGGATCCTAGACCATAGGCTCGGTAGACCATAGTGAATGAGAAGGAGGTAAAGAACGGGAAGCCGATATTGATCGCTACCCAGAGAGGTTCTCCGTAGATACTTTTGGCCCGGACCCAGAGCCGAGCATAGGCGGTCCGGAGCCACGGGTTGCTATGAAGCTTCATGTTCTCTCTCTCTGAAACCTCGACCGACCAATGCAACGAAAACCTCTTCCAGAGTTGGTTGTGTTCTCCAGTTCGACAGCACCGTCATGCCCATCTTTCTGATCGAATCGACGACAGACTGCGCCGATCCGTCTCCCTCCACCACGACCTGAATTCGAGACAACCCTCTCTCCTCATCGACTGAGGATGTGTAACCCTTTACGCCGTCGAGTTTTCCCACCGGTTCAAGGCTTTCCGGAGACGGAACCGGCGAGACCTCTAGGACTACAGATGAGGCTCCCAGAGATCTTTTCAGGGCTGCCGGAGTATCGCATGCAAGTATCTTTCCCTTGTCGATGATTGCGACCCGATTGCAGATCGCATCGACCTCGGCCATATTGTGCGTTGCCAGCAGGATAGTACGCCCATGATCTTTTGCTTGTTTCAGAATGTACTCGCGGATGCTCAACGCAGTCATCACATCAAGACCTATGGTCGGCTCGTCGAGAAACACAACCTTCGGGTCATTGATGAAAGCCCGGACCAGCGTTACGCGTTGCTTGTAGCCCGTGGACAATGCGTAGAACTTCCTGTCCAGATAATTCTGAAGCCCCAACATATTTGAAAGCTCGTTAATTCGCCTGTGCGCCTCTTCAGACGGAATCCCGTAGAGCTGGGAGAAGAACCAGAGGTTTCCACGGGCGGTGATGAAATCGTAACCTGCTCGCTCAGCCCCGCTCGCCATGTTAATAACTGCCCGGATCTTTTCCGGCTCCTTTCCCACGTCGAATCCCATAACCTCGGCCTTTCCCGACGAGGGCAGAAGAAGCGTCGAGAGTATTCTGATCATAGTCGTCTTTCCCGCGCCATTCGGGCCTAGAACGCCGAAAACCTCGCCTTTCCGGACCTGCATGTCGACACCGTCGAGGGCTGTGACCTTGCCCTCTTTGCTGTCGAATTCCCGTCTCAGACCATTAACTCGGACGGTCACATCTACATCGACATCATTCATAGCAGTAACTTCTGATGTATCGCTCTAACGCCTGGACCTATCCCTGACTATCCAGGACGCCGCTGTATGCACATTATTATTGTTCTCTGCCTGCAAACAGTCGTCTTGACTACTATGGCTCTTTTGTTCAACTCGAAAGGGCTATGTTTGCTTTCCGCTCGACCCGAGCGAACCCTTCGACACTGCTGCTATGAGTCGGGCGTTAACTTCCATCAGCCGTTTGTCAAAACCCGAAGCCGTTGCGACATCAATCTCCGAGATACGTAGTCCCAGGTCTCGGACCGCGTTGAGAACTACACCCGCAGCTCTTCCCCTATAACTCATTTTAGGGTTCAAGCCTTTTTTCATTGCTCTATCTAGATAGTCATTGGCGCGCCGGACCAATTCCTCTTTTTCGTCGCCGCTTACTAGTCCTCGCTGGGCAAAACCCTCTGCAATGGTTTCTATCTGCCTTCTGGCGAGTTGCAAAACGAGATCGGGAAAGGGCATCATGTTGCCCTGGACGCCTAGTGACAAAATGATACGCTCCTCGGCATCGACGAGCTTTTCCCTGCTCGCCAACATCTTAGACTCAAATTCGTGATCGGTCCGAGGATCTCCCATGGTCTTCGCAGCGAGTGAGATCGCCGCAATGAGGAAGATCTCAAGATTCTTTCGGCTGGCATTGTACTCGCCTATTGGTCTGCTCTTGACGTCCAGGTAGAGGGCGACCGCCGCCTGCTTCACTTCATTAGACAAGCCGAGCCTTTGTACTGCCTCGAAGAACAAGCCGTGCTCCTCTTTGCTCAGGGATTCTACGCCCTTGCTCTGACTGTAAATTCTCTCCTCAGTCTTCACAAAAAGGACAACAATAGTCTCATTGTGGAAATATTAGAGGATTGCCCGTAGGGGTCTTGTCCGCTTCGTTTCGAGCAGGACGATTGAGGACACTCATCGACGTAAGGATGTGACTGGTTTCCCAGTGCAAATAGTCAATAACTCCCCCATCTGGACCAGATCGGGGACACTATGAGCGATTGGAACGCTGGAGTCATTCAGGAATTCCGCAAGAACCGTGGAAAAGTAGGCGGAAACTTCGAAGGAGCACCCCTACTACTCATCAATCATACTGGCGCCCGCACTCGCAAAATCAGGATCAACCCGGTTATGTATCTCAAAGACGGCGACCGTTACTTGGTTTTTGGCTCGAAAGGCGGAGCCGACTCTCACCCAGACTGGTACCACAACCTCAAGGCACATCCTGACGTTAAGATCGAGGTTGGAAGCGAGACGATCGAAGTTCACGCGGAGGAAATTAAAGGCGGCGAACGCGACAAGCTCTACGCGAAACAGGCCGCTCTATATCCGCAGTTTGCTGAATACCAAAAGAAGACCAAGAGAGTAATTCCAGTGATCGCGTTTACTCCAAAGACCCACCGAAAGTAATCAGAGCTCGAATCAATCTTCGACCTTTCTCCATAACGATTGAAGGCGCTATAAAGGGCGCCGTCAGTTTTTTCGAGTTTCTTTCCTAGGGACCACACGGCTCGCCTGTTCTCACCTCATATTCTGTGGCATTGTCAACGAGCACAGAGAACGAGCAGCCATCAAGCGTGCAACCTCGCATCGAGGGAGTGCACTTGAAGTAGTTGTAAAGCTGGGTTTTGTTTTCGAAATTGAGCCAGTAAATCTGGTCGGTGTACGCGTTCCCGTTATAGTATGTGGTTTTGATTTGAGTATGGTTGCCGCTAGGAGTTAACGTATAGATAACCCAGTAGTTGGTCAAACCGGTTTGCCCATGAGGGTGAGGAAGACTCTCGTACCATGCGAAGGCGATCACGCCTATCACGCAAGCGATGAATACAACAACGGCCGTTTTCTTCCCGACCTTGTCCTTCCACGAAGTCAATTCAATTTCTGCTCTGAGCGATTCGACCTATTCTGAATGACGTTACCGACGGGAATGTCGTTCTTTGGCTAGAAGAGATGGTTTGGGATAACTTCGGCGGGGCCACCCGGATCAGACGATATTACATCGTCAGATAGTTCCCTGATTCTTCTTTCAACCTTCGAGGCCACCTTGGGCAGGGTGTTGATGAATACCGAGGGTCCGGTGTCGAGAGAGTACCAGGCAGGGACTCCTTCGTCCTCTCGAAGCTTGCGGACCTCGTTGATGATCCTGATCGACAACGGACTAAAGAGGATCGTCTCCATCTTGCCCGTCATCGTGACTGCGTGTAAGTTCAGCGTGTCCACTTCAGCAAGACTACAGATCTTCGAAGCATCCTTCTTGCCTATCGCTCGCCTCATCTTCTGAAGAACCCCGTTCATGTAGCCTAGCCTCGGCCTAAAGAACGGAGAAGTCACGACATCGGCATGCGCCTTGTCGGTCTTGATCGTAGATGGAATAGGTACAATCAGTGTCCTCATTCGAATAGAGCTGGCAGGCGCCAGCTGCTCCGCATACGATCGGCCGTTCCGATTCGCGTACCAGATCGAGAATCCGCCCACAAGACTCCGCGCAGCAGACCCTGCCCCGAGCCGTACGACCTCGGACAATTCCTTAGGCTCAAGGCTGAGCCCTAGAACTTTCGATGTTGCGAGGCCAAGGGCGGAAAATCCTGACGCGGAGAATCCTAGACCCTTCCCCTTGACATTCGCGTTCCTCGACTCGACCCGGACCCGGGTCTGGTCGCCAGCGAGTTCTCTGAGCTTGTCGATAACGATACGGGCCCTTGCTTCTTCGCCTGTCGTCGGAGCAGTTCCGTTGATGCGGATTCTGTCCTTACTGAGGCTCTTCTCGGTCTCCACTGTCGTAACAGTGTCCAGCGATTTCATGCAGACGGAGATACTGTCATGGTAAGGTATGCGGAGCTTCGGGTTCTTCAGGCCGTGATACTTGATGAGTCCTTGGATCGCATAGGCGCGCGCTGAACACTTCAACGCCGGGGCTATCCTATTACTCCAGTCGCTCGGGCGACCTTTTCCGCGGCCGCCTCAGTAACTCCTGTTTCGCCGAGGATCGTGTACCGTTCGGGCCTCAGACTGTGAGCCATCGTCAATGCCTTGACAACCTGTTCTGGTGAAACTTTGAGTTCTTTGGCAGTCGAAGGTGCGCCAATTTCTTGGAGAAACCTTCTGATTGATTCCCAGTTAGACCCGTGAAGATACGCGCACATTATCGCCCCCACACCAGTCCTACTCCCATGCAGACTAGTCTCACCGGCCACGATGTCGAGTGCATGGCTGAAGAGATGCTCTGCTCCACTGCAGGGCCGAGAGCTACCGGCAATGCTCATCGCGACGCCGCAACTGACCAGTGCCTCGACGACCGTTCGAACGCCTTCCTTGCTACGCTCGACTATGTCTTTCACATTTCGCGTCACCAGCTCTGCGCTCATCAGCGCTAGCTCTGCCGCGTAGTCACCGTAGTACTCGTTCTTCAGCTTGTGAGCAAGCTGCCAGTCCTTCACCGCGCTAAACTTCGCGACAATATCGCCACATCCAGCCGCCAAGAGATCGTAAGGAGAATCTGCAATGACACCAATGTCGCCGATGATCGCTATGGGGGCCTGGGCTCGGATCGAGTAAGGTTTTGGACCCCCCTTGATCGAAGCATAAGGACTCGCAATCCCATCGTGACTCGCAGCCGTCGGAATACTCATGAAAGGAACTGACGTTTTCGCGGAGGCAAGCTTTCCGAGATCGATGTCTTTCCCGCCCCCGACCGCCAGCACGATCGACGGCCTCGTCTTCTTGATCGTCTCGATGATCTGATTCAGAACAGCCTCATTGGATTCTCTTACAATGATGTGATCGACACGAAGTCCAGCTTTCGCGGCAGACTTTGCGACCCCGACCCCTGCAATAGGGTAGGTCACAGGTCCCGAGACCACTAGGGCCGTGCCGTGAAATCCCTGTTTGGTGCAGATCTCTCCTACTCGGTCGAGAATGTTGATGCCCACGATGACCTCTCTTGGAAGCTGCATGTAGTGGATTGATTCTTCAGATTCCAACCTTCGATCACACTAGAAATACGACTAAGACAGCAACAAAGAACGTGACGATTTCAAGCCTGTAGAATGACTTACCGATCTGCCGCGCAATCCGGCCGATGAAGCCGGTAATAGACTGGAAAGTCTCCGAGCCCAACACTTGAAGTTGCAGAGAAAACTTGGAAAAACCAGCCGACGATTCTTCAAGATTGCCAACTGCCCTCTGGACCGTCTGAGTTATCAGTTTCAGAAAAGTAGCTGTGGGCAAGGCCGCTCCCACTGGATAATATCCTAGCAGGGATCTCACAAGACCGGTAACAAGGTGGGTGTCGGTCGTCATGATCTCACCGTCGCTAACTCCAGCCTTACTGATTGATTCAAGGATCTGGTCTCGAAGGCCTTGCTGCATATTGTTTCCATCTATCGTGATGTAAGATGCAGTGTCATCTTCGGTCTTAACGACCATCACGGACAAGCCTCCTGGACCGATCCCTTCCTTGAGCGTGTAAATGTCCAGGGCGTCGTATGAGGATCCGACACTGAACGGTCCCTGCGACAAATCTTTCAACCTGCTAAGCACTCTGACTGCGGCTGCGACGATTCGGTCAGCCTGTTGGGGTGTTATAGAAGTTTGACCCACGATACTGTTGTGGGCATCTACAATCAGAACCTCCAAGCCCAATCTCGACGCCTCCCTCTCGATTTCTGTTGACACTTCGGTCGGCAGGTCCTCCATCTCCTGGGGCGCCAGCGTAATCGTCAGTAGTGCGATATTCCCGAATGCTTGGCCCGAAACGGTTGCCTCTCCTTCTTCTTCTCGAATCATCGAAGACGCTTGTCGGATAAGATGCTGCGACGGATAGTTCTCCCTCGCCGCCAAGAGCAACTTGTCAATGTCCCGATGGGAGACAATGTTCAGCTTATGATTCGAGATACCGTGTGGCACCTGGACGACTCCATGTTGTGATTCCTCCAGAGAGTGTTTCAGTTCGGAAGGAAGACCTCCACTCCCCATGTCCCGATAGGGTCCAGGGTGAAAGTTGGACACGACCAGCGACGCCTTCGGCCCCGATTCCCCTACAGAAAAGCTCAGAATCCTCGTCTCAATCGACCCTTCGGTTGAGAGGGGAAGGAGTCTCTCCTCGAGAGCCGTCGGGGTCTTCTGCAACCAGTGCTGAAGGAAGGATCTGAAAAGACCCATAGGAGAAGAGCCGATCTCGGACATTCCAGACACCTCCACTCCGCGGATGATCAAGGAGACACCGAGTGCTGAGACGATTGAAGAGGTAATGAGGAGAGTCATGACCATTGGAAGCAATGATTGTAGAATGGTACTTGGTAAGAGAAAATAGCTTAGATATAGGAACAAGACGGCAGTCAGAATGGGGGTCGTTAACGCTGCGGACAGCTTCCTCCAAGCAGCAAAGGAAGACATC